>Ga0209571_1000082_pt1 | contig 229328 bp, 227 predicted proteins | sample EBPBio102011_DNA_FD_185866 | JGI IMG/M metagenome (GOLD analysis project Ga0209571, IMG submission 185866) | Wastewater treatment Type I Accumulibacter community from EBPR Bioreactor in Madison, WI, USA - Reactor 1_1/10/2011_ DNA (SPAdes)... | ecosystem: Engineered > Bioreactor > EBPR >...
CCGTTCTTTAATGATCGCTTGGCGGCGGAAAGGGGCTTTCCGCCGGCCGTTCTTTAATGATCGCTTGGCGGCGGAAAGGGGCTTTCCGCCGGCCGTTCTTTAATGATCGCTTGGCGGCGGAAAGGGGCTTTCCGCCGGCCGTTCTTTAATGATCGCTTGGCGGCGGAAAGGGGGCTTTCCGCCGGCCGTTCTTTAATGATCCCCTGGCGGCGGAAGGGGGGCTTTTCGCCGGCCGTCTTTTGCGGTCTCAAGAGCAATTCCAGGAAAAGTTGTGCAGCGGTTTTCCGTCCGGATTGGCGTATTGTGAGCGGCCGGCCGAAATCGGGTGGCGCTTCGGAGAAAGTTGATGGCGGACCGGCAGCTTGACGAATGGGATATCGCGCATGGCGGTCTGCGCTCGCTGTCGTCGCGCGAGATCAAGGCTTTCTGGGACGGCTATCTCGCCCGCCGCAACGACCCCAGGATACGCCATGGCAGCCTCTATTCGCGCTGGCGGCATGTCGCCGACGATCTGGTGGTTTCGCTCTATCTGACCAACCGAAGCGTCGGGCTGTTCGTCCGGGGCCAACGCGGCGAGGGTTTTGCCACCACCGTGAACCGGCTGTCAGCCTTCGAGCCGGCATTGGGCAAGGCGCTCGGCGTCAGCCTGCGTGGCGAATATGCTCTTTGTTATCTGTCCAACCATCGGGTCGCGATGATCGATCCGGCCAACTGGCCACAGGCCTGTGAGTGGCTGGAAGCGCAGGAAAAGCACTTCAGTAATGTCCTGAGCGACATGGTTGTCGGCGCCTAGACGTCCGGCGAAGCGAAATTTTCTTCCGGCAGCCGAAGTGCTCGCCAGAGCATATCGTTCACCTGTAAGTAGCTGAAAATCATTCGAAAACCGATCTTTCGGCAGGCTGGAAAGGGCAGTCCTTGCCGGCCCTTTTCCGCACGCGGCCCAGCCGCGGGCGCAGAAATCGTTACGTTCTATCTTGCAAAAGATATATCTTTGAATAGATATAGCGGCATGAAGCAAACATCCTGGAGAGGTACTCACATGTTCAATCACCCCAATTTCAATGATCGTTGCCGCGGAGAATGGTCCATGTCGGGCCAGAACGAAGGCGGCAGGGGCGGAGGCCGGCACGGTCGCGGCGGTCCCTTCGGCCGCCATCGCGGCGGACCCTTCGGCGGCCGCGGCCCGCGCATGTTCGATCCCGGCGCGCTGCGCCTGGTCGTGCTCGGGCTGATCGCCGAGGAGCCGCGCCATGGCTACGACATCATCAAGGCTCTGGAGGCCAAATTCCAGGGCGCCTATAGCCCGAGCCCGGGTGCGATCTATCCGATGCTGCAGATGCTGGAGGAGGCCGACCTCGTCGTCTCCGTCGCCAACGGCAACAAGAAGCTCTACTCGATCACCGAAGCAGGCCAGGCTTATCTCGACGAAAACGCCGCCGAGCTGGCCAAGATCAATGGCCAGATCGAGGAAAACTCGACCCAGGTCAGTGGCGTCGCCCTCGGCGACGAGGTCAAGGCGCTGAACTTCGCCGTGTTCAGCCGGCTGCGCAGCGGCTCGCTGACGGCTGAGCAGGCCGAGAAGGCACGCGAGATCCTCAAGAAGGCGCGCCGCGACCTCGAAGATCTCTGATTCCCGAGGCCCGCAAGAACTGCTGGAGCTCCCGTCGCAAGGCGGGAGCTTTTTTGTGCAAAACTGAGCAAAAGGCCAGATTTGCGAGCCGTTACGGACAATTCAAGTTAAAGGCAGGGCTCTTCCAAAACCTGATCGCAACGATCCTTGGCTAATATAGCTGCGGGTGAACAAAGGGTGGCTTGAGAATGCAGGTTGGTGGCGTGATGTCGGGTGCGGTTTCGAATGTTCGCACCGCCGACCCCTTGGCGATGCCCGCGAGACCGGAGGCCGCGAACGACGCGGCGCAGGTCGCGCAGGCGGCCGCCAACAGCCATATCTATGTGCCCGCCAGGCCGATCCAGCAGGCTGAACAGGGCTCAGTTCGAGGCCCGTCGCCATCGCGGATGAGCGCCATCGACGATGCCCATCGCACGGCCTGGTCGGCGCTCAACAATGAACGCTTCCGGCTCGCCATGGAAAAGCTGGCCGACGTCAGGACGTCGGATGCGGTGATGATGATGCGTCCGGTCGAAGGCTCGGGTACCGATGTCAGGTCGGCACTGGCGCGCTACGAAGAAAACAGCTGACGCCAGCGCATCGCCCCGAAAATCGCAACCGATTTTCGGAAAACATGAAGCGCAGATTCAATAAGTTAGAGTCTGTGCGTCCATGCGGACGCACAGTGCCAGTGAACTGTCTCAGCTGCGGCGGCGACGCTCGCGGCGGCCTTCGCTCGTTTCCGGAGCGTTTGCTTCGGCGAGCTTGTTGCGCATCGGGCCGATGCGCTCGATGATCGCCTCGACGGTCGGGCGCACGTCCTTCTTGTGGGCGTCGAGCGCTTTGCGCATGGCGGCCAGGTGCTCGAACGAGGTGCCGCAACAGCCGCCGATGATCTTCGCGCCACCATCGACCGCGAGCCTGACATAGTCAGACATCAGTTCGGGCGTGCCCGAATAGTGGATTTCGGTGCCGCGGAATTCCGGGATGCCGCAATTGCCCTTGATGATGATGGTGGCGTCGGGCTTGGCTTCACTCATGTCGAGAAGCGAAGCGAGGATGTCGGAGGCGCCGACGCCGCAATTGGCGCCCACGCCCAGCGGCGCCTCGGCCAGGCCATCGGACACCGCATGGATGTCCTTGGGCAGCAGGCCCATCATCGTGCGGCCGGCCGTGTCGAACGAGCCCGTGTAGGTGTAGGGCAGGCCGACGCGGATGGCAGCCTCGGCCGCTGCACGGATTTCGTCCGGCGCGGACATCGTTTCGATCCAGGCGACTTCTGCGCCACCGGCCTTCAGGCCTTCGATCTGCTCGGCGAATGCGTCCACTACCTGGTCGTAGGTCAGCGCCCCGAGCGGCACCAAAAGCTCGCCGGTCGGACCGACGGAACCGGCGACGATCACCTTGCGGCCGGCCTTGTCGGCGACGGAACGCGCGATTTCGGCGGCGCGCTTGTTGAGCTCGAAGACGCGGTCCTGGGCGTGGTGGAGCTTCAGGCGATGGCGCGTACCGCCGAAGGAATTGGTCAGGATGATGTCGGCGCCGGCGTCGACGAATTTCTGGTGCAGCGTCTCGATCTTCTCGGGCGCGCTCTCGTTCCACAGCTCAGGCGCTTCGCCCGCCTCGAGGCCCATGCCGAAAAGATTGGTGCCGGTGGCACCGTCGGCAAGCAGAACGCCTTTTTCGGCAAGCAGGGCATCGATCGGATTGGCGGTCATCGAGACGGCTTTCATCTATCTGGAGGATGGATAAGGATATAAAGAAGTCTTTATGTCTCGTCAATGTCCGGCGTCGCCGCCGGCGAACACCTCGACTGCAATCTCTGTGCAGACGCCGCCATTGGTCGGATAGTGGTCGACCGAGCAGGCGGTGACCACGACCAGCAGGTCACATTCGGCGCGCAGGGTGACGTTGCCGCCGGGCGGATTGATGGAGGCAAACACGTCGATCGTGCCGTCGGGCTGGGGCAGCGAGTTCTGGAACAGGTCGACCGGATCCGGTGTGAAGGGCAAGGCGAGGCCTTCCGAGGCGAGGGCGGCGTGCAGATTGTCCTGGCAATTGGGGTGCTGGTCAAATCCGGCACGGACGTAAAGAGCATGGTTGCAGGCCGGATACAGCATGTCGTGCGGGCCCGGCGATGCGTCCTCGATCAGCGTCAGCAGCTTGTTTCCCGTCGTGCCATAGAAATGTTCGCCAACCTTGGGGAACAGCCGTTCGCCGATGTCGCGGGTGTTCGACGTGCTCAGCCAGTCCTTCATGTCCGATGTGAATGCCCAGAGATCGGCAACCTGCTGGCCCTTCACATCGGTGATGCGGATGAGCTGGCCTTTGTTGACGCGCAGGGCGCGGCCGGATTGCGGTGGGACGAGGATGCTGTGCACGGTTTTTCCCTCTGGAGAGCCGGGATTGCGGGGGCGTTGCGCGAACTTCGACTATGCCTGAGGCGAGGGGTCAACTCGTGAAGAACGAGTTCGCCAGCTTGCGGGCAAAACCTGCCGTCTCATGCGGGTTGATGTCGGCGGCGCGGATCAGCTGCTCGAAATGGCGGGTCAGCGTGCGGATCGGCTCGGTCGCATAGAGCACGAGATACATGTCGCCGACATAGATCGCCGCGCGCGCCTGACCGAAGATCGTATAGGGCACGGAATAGCGCAGGCGCCCGTCATAGAGAAACAGCCGGAACGTCGGATAGAGGTCGTCGAGCAGGTCGGCCATGTGGCGCAGCTGCGCCTTGCGATGGCGGTCGGGGAAGCCGGACCATACGCCGAGCCCACGGGCGAAGATTTCCAGCGTGTGGCGCGGCATGCAGACTTCCATGTCGGTTTCTGGTCGCCTGTTGTAGTCGATGCGGTACTGGGTCTCGCCGGCCTGGGTCTCGCGGCTCTTGTTGGAAATGTCGGCCTCGTAGTCGACCAGCGCCTCTGTGCGCAGCAGATCGGGAATGCCTGCCGGCACATAGCGGATCTTGGTGCCGGCAGCTTCCGCGTGCCATTTGGCGATGAGCGTGCGTTCGAAGCCGCCCGACGCCTCCTCGATCTCCAGGCTTTCGCGGATTTCTCCGGTCATGCCTTCGTCCTGGCTGACGCCGAGCAGCCAGTCGAGCGACACCTTGTGGACAGAGACGATCGTCAGCAGGGTCTCGGCGCGCGGCAAGCGCGTGGTGGTGCCTGACAGAAGCTGCGACAGCGCCGAACGGTCGATGCCGACAGAGGCGGCAAAGGCCGATTGGTTCTGGCCCGAGCGTTGCACGAGTATGCGCAGGCGCTCCCTGAACACTTCCGATAGATCGCGTTTGTCCATGTCCTGGCACCTCCCGGATTCAAATTGCCCCAGGGGCAAGTTTGCCTGCGGAAAATAGATTCATCGTCCTATGTGTTTACTAAGTGTAACATCTGCGGCCTAAGCAGCGCAATGTAAACATTCTGTGCGCATTGTCGCGTTGAAGCAGCGCATGATTACTGACAACATTATGTCAGGAATCATTAGGTTCCAGCATTCGGGGACAGCAGGCAGCAGCATGGCACAGCGAGGCAAAAGGCGCGGCACGGCCACGGCGGTCGAGTGGCCGACGGTATTTCTCATCGCCGCCTGCTACGGTTCGTGGCTGGTGGCGGGCCTCTTGATCTGGCCGGGCTATCCCCTTGTTGCGCTGGCGCTGATGACCTTGACGGTTGCGCTGCAGTCGTCGCTTGTCCACGAGGTGCTGCACGGACACCCGACCCGCAACGCGCGCCTCAACGAGGCGCTGGTTTCGCTGCCGATCGGACTGCTGTGGCCTTACAGGCGCTTCAAGACCATCCACCTGCGCCACCATGCCGACGACAAGCTGACCGACCCGTTCGACGATCCGGAGAGCTATTACCGCGCGCTGTGGCAGCACGACGATCTGCCGGAGGCGATGAAGCTCGTGCTCAAGATCAACAACACCATGGCTGGGCGCTTCGTGCTGGGGCCGTTGCTCTCCTGCATCGGCTTCTTCATCGACGATGCCAAGGCAATTGCATCGGGCGACAAGGCCATCCGCAAGGCGTGGCTGCTGCACGCCGCCGGCCTCGCCATCGTGCTGCCGGTGATCCAGTTCGGCTTCGGCCTGCCGCTGTGGCTCTATGTGCTGGTGCCGGTATGGCTCGGCCATTCGCTGATCTCGATCCGCACCTTCGCCGAGCATCAGTGGTCGGAGCATCCGGAAGGGCGCACCGTCATCGTCGAGCGTTCGCCGCTGGCGATCCTGTTCCTCAACAACAACCTGCACTTCGTCCACCACAAGAGCCCGACGGTTGCCTGGTACAAGCTGCCGGCGCTGTTTCGCGAACGCCGCGAGCACTGGCTCAAGCTGAACAAGGGTTATGCCTATCCGAACTATCTGTCGCTGGTGCGCGCCTATGCGTTCCGCGCCAAGGAGCCGGTCTGCCATCCGGCGCTGCGCCGGGCGCCTGAGCCGGGCAGGGCATTTGCACCGCGCGTCAGGGCGCGCAACGTCAACGGCCTGGGCACTGCCCCCGTGCCGGCGGAACCGCCGAAGGAATGATATCGGTTCCGCTTGCCCCGATCTGCATTCAAGCCTGAAATGACACCATGAGCGACTTCATCGCCGCATTGCCCATGTATGACTGGCCCGAGATGCGGGCCGAGGTCGATGCCCGATGGGCGCAACTGCGCGACCGGCTGCGCACCATGGGCGTCGATGCGCCTGTTTCAGTTGTCAGGCGCAATGGCGACATGCCAGCGGTTCCCGACGGTATCCGCAACGCCGCAGACGAACTGGTCGCCCCGGATCCTGTGACGCTGCCGCGCGACGAACTCGACCTGCCGACGCTCTGGAGGCATCCGCGGCTTTTGTTCGGCCAGACCTGCTGGGGGCCGATGGAAACCACCGGCCTCGCCGGCGACGTGCGCGTCATCGGCCAGCCGAGCTATGACGGCATCGAAGGCGGGCGCGGCGAATTCTACTCCAGCGCCATCGTCATGCGGCGGGGCGTGGTTTCCGGTGACGTGCCGGCGCCTCAGGGTGACGCTGCATCCGTGCCGCTCGACCTGATCCGTGGCAAGCGCTTCGCCTTCAACAGCCATGACTCGATGTCCGGCTACATCGGCATTTCGCGCGACCTTGCCGCACTTGGCGAAAGCCTGGCGATGTTCCCAGAGCATGTCGAGAGTGGCGGCCACCGGGCATCGATCGTCGCAATTGCTGACGGACGAGCCGATGTCGCCACTTTGGACTGCCAGAGCTGGGCGCTGGCCCAGCGCTTCGAGCCTGCCGCCAAAGACGTCGTGGTCGTCGGCTGGACGGCCAAGCGCAAGGGATTGCCCTATATCACCTCCAGAACAACGCCGGAGGCTGTCGTCGGGGTGCTTGTAGAGGCGCTTCTGGCTTAGAGCTTGTGCCTCCGAATGGACGCACAAGTGTTTCGATGAACGGCGCGCGCCTTCCGAAAACCTGCTGCGGTTTCGCTTGGCCGTCCTTCGGCTGAGGCCGCTAACCGAGCAGGCGCTTGTCCAGCGGATAGCTTGACAGCTGTTCGTAGCCGCTCTCGGTGATCAGGATCTGCTCCTCGATCTTGACGCCCTCGTGCCCGCCGAGACGGCCGATATAGCTCTCGACGCAGACCACCATGCCCGGCTCGAGCACGCCGTCCGGCGTGTCCGCCGTCCAGTCGGAGGCATGGGGCAAGGTCGGATATTCGTCGGCGAGGCCGACGCCGTGGAACAATACGCCATAGCGCGCCGGATAGCAGTCGGGCGGCGGCACGGCTGCACGCTCCACCAGTTCGCGGAAGCCGATGCCGGGTTTCAGCAGCGCGGTGTTGTCGGCGATCTGGTCGGCGGCGATCCTGTAGAGCTCGCGCTGTTCGTCAGTGGGGTCGCCATCGCCGCACAGCCAGGTCCGCGACAGGTCGGCGCAAAAGCCGTAGGGGCCGATGAGGTCGGTGTCGAAGGCGACCAGGTCGCCCGCCTCGACAACACGCGACGAGCATTCCTGGAACCACGGATTGGTGCGCGGGCCAGACGCCAGCAGCCGGGTCTCGATCCATTCGCCGCCGCGGGCGATGTTGCCGCGGTGCAGTTCGGCCCAGAGTTCGTTTTCGGAAATACCAGGGCGGAGCGCTGCCTCCATTTCGCCCATTGCCGCCTCGCAGGCGACGATCGAACGGCGCATGCACAGGATCTCGTCAGGCGACTTGATCAGGCGGGCGTTTTCCATCACGGCTTCGCCGTTGCCGACCGAAATGCCCAGCATTGCAAGAGCGTCGACGCCCTCATGGTCGAGGTGGTCGACGGCGATGCGCCTGTTGCCGCCGCCATGTTCGCGGACGACGTCGGCAATGCCTTGCGCCCAGCGCTCGACCTTCATGTCGGTCAACTCGCCGCTGTAGAGATACATCCACGACACCGCCGGGCGAACCTCGTCAACGATGCCGGAATGGTCGGACAGGTGCTCGCAGGAAAAATAGTCGAACAGCACCACCGGGCCGTCGGTCGCGACGAAACAATGGCGCGTCGGATTGTGCGCCACCCACAGCTGCATATTGGTCGAGTCGGTAGCGTAGCGGATGTTTACGGGATCGTAGAGCAGGGCGCCGGCATAGCCGCGCCGCCTGAGTTCAGCGCGGATGCGTTGCAGCCGGTACTGGCGCATGGCCGGCATGTCGGGTGCTGCTATCCCGGCCGCGGCCCACTCGGCTTCGGCTTGCGCGCCGTAGCCGAGGACGTGGCTGTTGAGCCCGGCAGCCTTGGTGCGAGCCTGCTCGCGCAGGTCCTCCACCGAGCCCGGCTCGAACGGCATGATCTTGCGGTGGCGGCCGAAGTTGCCTTTGGTTGAGGCGTCCATCAGCAATGCCCCGCAAGTCGCCAAACTTGGCGCTCCTTCGCGCCCCCCTCTGTCCTGCCGGACATCTCCCCAACAAGGGGGGAGATCAGCAGCTGAGGTCTTGGCGCCGCTTCTGGAACGGTGGGATTTGTGCGAGGCGGAGCGGACAGCCAATCTTCCCCCTTGTGGGGGAGATGTCCGGCAGGACAGAGGGGGGCAACGTGGAGCATGTGCGTTCCAATCCCTGCGTGACGCCTTACCCGCGCATCTTTTCGCCTGAGGGATCAAAGGGCGGCTCGACATTGATGCGGGCAGGGCGGCGGTGGCCGAGGATTTCGATCTCGAACAGGCCTTCAGCTTCGTTTTCGGCAAGCGCTGCCGGTACGTAGCCCTGGGCCATCGATTTCTCGACATAGTGGGCATAGCCGCCCGAGGTGACCCAGCCGACCACGCGCCAGTCGCCGTCGACGATGCCACGCACCGCCGATGCGCCGGTGGCGGCGTCCGAGCCGCGCACTTCCTTGCCGGCCTCGTCAAAGCGCGGTGCGCCATAGCCATGCGGCTTTTCGATCGTGCCATAATCCTTGGCCCCGACCTTGGCCCAGATCGGCTCGTCGCCCATCACGTCGGCATCGGCAGCGTCGACATAGAAGGAGACGCGGCGCAGCTTTGGACCTTCGGCGTGCTCCTTGGCGGCAGCCTCGCGGCCGATGAAGTCGTTCTTCTCGAGCTTGATGAAGCGGTCCATCGCGCCTTCGAACGGGCCGTAGATCGGACGGAGCTCGCGGAACCAGGTCGGGAAGTTTTTCTCTAGACGCATCGACAGCAGGGCGCGCATGCCGAAATCGATGATGCCGAACTCTTCGCCCGCATCCTTGATCGCCTTGTACACCAGGCGCTGATAGGCCGGCGCCATCCAGATCTCGTAGCCGAGATCGCCGGTGTAGGTGATGCGGTTGACCATGCAGGGCGCGCCGCCGACGGCCATCTCGCGAAAATCCATGAAGCGGAAGGCCTTGCTCGACACGTCGACATCGACGAGCTTCTGCAACAGCGCCTGTGACTTCGGACCGGCGATGGACAGGCCGACAAGCGTCTGGTCGAAGCGGTGGATGCGCACCGAACCATCGGTGGGCAGGTGCTTTTCGAACCAGCGCATGTGGTATTTCTGCGCTGCCGACGACCCCCAGATCATGAACTTGTCGTCACCCGTCTTGGCGATGGTGAAGTCGCCGATCAGGCGGCCGAACTCGTTCAGCATCGGCGTCAGCACGATGCGGCCCTTTTTCGGCATGCGGTTGGTCATCAGCCGGTTGAGGAAATCTTCCGACGCCGGGCCCGACACCTCGTATTTGGCGAAGTTGGCGATCTCGGTCACGCCGACGCGGTCGCGCGTGGCGCGAACCTCATTGCCGATGTGCTCGAAGTCGTTAGAGCGGTGGAAGGAAACGATGTCCTTCGGTTCGGTTCCCTTGGGCGCAAACCACAGCGGCGTTTCCAGGCCCCAGCTGTCGCCCATGGCGGCGTTGTTGGCGACCATGGTGTCGTAGAGCGGAGTCGTTTGTGCCGGACGGGCCGCCGGCAGTTCCTCGTTGGGGAAGCGGATCGAGAAGCGGCGCGAGTAGTTTTCACGGACCTTGGCGTTGGTGTAGCGCAGGCTCGCCCATTCGCCCCAGCGTGCGACGTCCATGCCCCAGACGTCGAAGCCCGGATCGCCGTTGACCATCCAGTTCGACAGCGCGAGGCCGACGCCGCCGCCCTGGCTGAAGCCGGCCATGACGCCGCAGGCGACCCAATAGTTGGTCAGTCCCTGGACCGGGCCGACCAGCGGGTTGCCGTCGGGCGCGAAGGTGAAGGGGCCGTTGATGACCTGCTTGATGCCGGCATTGGCAATGCCGGGGAAGTGCTGGAAGCCGATTTCCAGCGAGGGCGCGATACGGTCGAGGTCGGGCGCCAGCAGCTCATGGCCGAAATCCCAGGGCGTGTTGACAGGCGACCACGGCTTGCAGGCCTTCTCATAGGTGCCGAGCAGGATGCCGTTGCGCTCCTGGCGCGTGTAGATCTCGCCCTTAAAGTCGAGCACGCCGATCATCTCGCGGCCGGTCTCCTTGTTGAAGGCCTCGACCTCCGGCATCGGCTCGGTCAGCAGATACATGTGCTCCATGGCGAGCACCGGCAGCTCGACGCCGACCATGCGGCCGACCTCGCGCGCCCACAGGCCGCCGCAATTGACGACGTGCTCTGCCCTGACGGTGCCCTGTTCGGTGACGACGTTCCAGGTGCCGTCGGGGTCCTGGGTCAATTCCTTGACCGGGTTGCGCAGCACGATCTCGGCACCGAGCTTCTTCGCCGCCTTGGCGTAGGCATGGGTCGTGCCCGAAGGATCGAGATGGCCTTCGACCGGGTCCCACATGGCGCCGACGAAGTGCCTTTCGTCCATCAGCGGGAACATCTTCTTGGCTTCGGACGGCGTGATCAGCTCGGTGTCCATGCCGAGATAGCGGCCCTTGGCGTGCGCGAGCCGCAGGAAGTCCATGCGCTCCGGGCTATCGGCCAGCATCACGCCGCCGGTCAGGTGCAGCGAGCAGGACTGGCCGGAAATCTCCTCCAGCTCCTTGTAGAGCTGGACCGTATAAGCCTGCAGCTTGGCGACGTTAGGGTCGCCGTTGAGGGTGTGGAAGCCGCCGGCCGCGTGCCAGGACGAGCCGGAGGTCAGCTCCGAGCGCTCGATCAGCATGATGTCGGTCCAGCCGGCGCGGGCGAGGTGGTAAAGCACCGAGCAGCCCACCACGCCGCCGCCGATGACAACTGCTTTCACATGGGATTTCATAAGGTTATGTCCGGTTTTGCGTAAGATGAATCAGGAATTGGATCGCGTGCGTCAGGCGGTTGCGATGCCTTCGATTTCGAGCAGCCAGGCTTCGTCGAAGATGCCGGCGATGATCACGGTCATTGCGATTTTTCTCTCGCCGAGAACCTGAGCGCGTATGCGCCTGTTATCGAGGGCATGGGCACGGTCCGACAGGAAGACGGTGACCTTGACCAGATTGTCGAGGTTCATGCCCGCTGCATGCAGTTGGGTCTCGAGGTTGCGCCAGGCGAGCCAGCATTGGGCTTCGAAGTCGAATGGCGCCATCCTTGGCGACGGGGATCTGCCCGGAAATGTAGAGCGTGCGGGCGTTGTTGGTCACTTCGATCGCCTGGGCGTAGCCACCGGCGGGAAGCGGCGCATCGGGCGAGTTGATTTCGCGCTTGTGCATAGAGCTCTCCTAGAAATCCGTCGGTGCGCCGCCCTCGGCCTTGCGCTTGTCGACGAAGGCGTTGAGCTCTTCGCGGATGGCGGGGTCCATCCATGGCTCCTCATAGGAGGCGAGGCGCTCCTTCCAGACGCGATTTGCCTTTTCCACCGCGGTCGGGCTGCCCGCCTCGGCCCAGGTCTCGAAATTGCGCCAGTCGGAGATCACAGGCGAATAGAAGGCATTCTTGTAGCGCGACTGGGTATGCGGCGTGCCGAAGAAGTGGCCGCCGGGGCCGACGTCGCGGATGGCGTCGACGGCGAGCGCGTCCTCGGACAGGTCGAGCGGGGTCAGGAACTCGGCCACCATCTGCAGCATGTCGATGTCGAGGATCATCTTCTCGTAGGAGCAGCGCAGCCCGCCTTCGAGCCAGCCGGCGCCGTGCAGCATGAAGTTGGCGCCGCTCTGGACTGCGCCCCACAGCGAGAAGACGCTTTCATAGGCGGCCTGCGCATCGACGGCGTTGGCGGCGCAGACGTTGGAGGTGCGGTAGGGAATATTGTAGCGGCGCGCGAGTTGGCCGCCGACGAGCTGGGCCTTCATGTACTCGGGGGTGCCGAAGGCGGGCGCGCCCGACTTCATGTCGACATTCGAGGTGAAGCCGCCATAGCCGACGGGCGCACCCTTCTTGACCATCTGGGTGAAGGCGAGACCGGACAGCGCTTCGGCGTTCTGCTGCACCAAAGCACCTGCGATGGTGACGGGCGCCATCGCGCCCGACAGGGTGAAGGGGGTGACGATCACCACCTGGCCCATCGACGACATCTGGATGATGCCTTCCATCATCGGCACGTCGAGCTTGAGCGGCGAGTTGGTGTTGATGATGGTGTAGACCGAGGGCTCTTCCATCATCTGCTCGCGGGAAATGCCGCGGGCGATGCGGGTGATCTCGATGCCGTCGACATTGCGTTCCTTGCCGAGCGAATAGATGTGGAACACCTTGTCGGTCAGCGTCGCGAGATCCCTGATGCATTCGAGGTGGCGGACCGAGGGGTGGATATCCACCGGCTCGACCGGATAGCCGCCCGTCGTGTTCAGGATGTTGTGCATCTGGGCGAGCTTGAGGAAATTGCGGTAGTCGGCCTGGTTGCCAGGGCGACGGCCGCGATCGAGGTCCGAGCAGTTGGGCGCCGACGCCATCTGCGAAATGACGAAATTGTTGCCGCCAAAGCGCACGTTGTGGGCCGGATTGCGGGCATGCAGGGTGAATTCGGCCGGCGCATGCGAGATCAGCTCGAGGATCATGTCGGGGTCGAAGCGGACACGCTCGGAGCCGTCGCGCACATCGGCGCCATGCGCCTTCATGATGCGGCGCGCCTCGTCGTGCAGAACGTCGACGCCGATTTCCTTGAGCACCCTGAGCGAGGCGAGATGGATCGATTCCAGCTCGTCGTCCGAGATCAGTTTGGTCGGCGTGAAGGGAATCTTGAGCTGGCGGAATGGCGGCTGCTCGAAGGCCTGGGAGCCGCCGGCGCGCTTGCCGGCACGGCCGCCACGGCGAGCGCGGTCGGAGGCGGGAGCCTGTTCGGCTGTTTGCAGGGCCACGGTCATGGAATCCTCACGGCAAGCTTCAGTATCGCGGGCATAATGGACTGGGGCAGCGAAGCTCATTGCGGTGGCGGCGACCAGTAGCGCGAGGGAAACGACATTGCCGGTGGGCTGGTGGGGACTGTGGCCAATGGGACTGGACCGACGTTCTCCGTCGTGGTGAAGCATCCGGCACATGGCCGTCCCTCTGTAGGATCGGCGTCAATCGATTCTCGTGGTGACCAACTTGTCCTCTTCCGCTTCCACCGCCGCCGAACCGCCGTTGAGGTGGGCTCCGCTTGTCGGTGTCACCGCAGCACTTGCGATGTTCGGCGCAGCCCAGGGGCTGAGCTATCCGCTTTTCTCGCTTTTGATGCAGAAGCAGGGCATGTCGCCGGCGATGATCGGCCTGTCGGCAGCGATGATGCCGATGGGGCTGATCGCGTCGGCGCCATTCGTTCCGGCGGCGGTGCGACTGTTCGGCGGGCGCAGACTTGCTGTCTGCTGCTCGATTGCGGCTGCCGTCTGCTTCCTGCTGATCGGCTATCTGCAGGACTGGTTCGCCTGGTTCGTCGTGCGCTTCATGATCGGGGTGGTCATCAACCCGCTCTACATCCTTGGCGAAGTGTGGGCACTGTCGATGGCGCCGCCGTCGCGACGCGGGCGCGTCATGGGGGTCTTCAACACGCTGATGGGCATAGGCTATGCCAGTGGGCCGCTGGTGCTGACCTTCGTCGGCACGGCCGGCTGGACGCCGTTCGTCATCGCAATCGTCGGTTTCCTCGCCTGCGCTGCCGTCCTGCGCATCATGTCGGTGCAGTCGGGTTTCGAGGAGGACGGCCAGTCCAAGGGTGGCGTGCTCGGCTTTGCGGCGCTCGCGCCAGCACTTTTGTTTGCCGTTCTTGTCTCTGCTGCCAACCAGCAGAGCACCTATTCGCTGTTGCCGGTGTTCGGCGCGGCCCACGGACTGCCCGAAGCCATGCTTGCCGCCATGCTGACGGCACTGTCGATGGGCAACATCCTGCTGCAGATACCGCTTGGCCTGATGGCCGAGCGGGTCGGAGGGCGCACGATGATCCTGTTCTGTGCCACCGCGACCGCAACCTGCGCCGTGCTGCTGCCGCTGCTGATCGATACATCGCTGATCTGGGTTGTGCTGGTGGTGATGGGGGCCGTCGGCTACGGCGTCTACACCATGGCACTGGTCGAGCTTGGCAACCGGTTCAATGGCAGCCTGCTCGTTGCCGGAAATGCCGCGTTCGCGCTGATGTGGGGCCTGGGTGGCATCGTCGGCCCGCCGAGCTCGGGGCTGGTGATGCAGAGCTTCGGACCGATCGGCCTGCCGGCGGTGCTGCTGAGTCTCAATCTCGCCTTGCTCGCCTTTGCCTTTTATCGGGCCGCGGCGCGCAAGCGAAGCGCAAGCTAGCGAAGCGGACAAAGGGCAGGCAGGTCGGTGCGGCGGCAATCCGCGACAGCGGTTTGTGCCGGGTCATTCAGCCTTGGCGACGTGCCACTTTCCGCCCATGTCGTTGCCCTTCATCTCGCCGGCCTTGGTGTCGAGGGCAAATGTGTAGAGCGGCCTGCTGTCGTAGGCCCACATATGTGAGCCGTCCGGCCGCTTGACGATCGTCCATTTGCCTTCTGCCTTGGCATCCGCCGCTGCCTTGAAGGGCAGCCAGGTTTCGGTGCAGGTTGCCTCGCAATTGGACTTGCCCTTGGCGTCTTCGTCGAAGGTGTAGAGGGTCATGCCCTTGGCTGTGGCGTAGATCTTGCCGCTCGAACTGTCCATGACCTTGGCCGGATTGGCGGCCAGGGAGACGACCGAGCTTGCGAGCAAGACTGCAAATGCCGAGAGTATCGTTTTCATGGTGATCGCTCCCTTTTTGCAGTGGCCGGGGAACATGCCGGCGCCCCCCCAATAACGATCATTGCCGGGGCGGCGTTCCCGATCTGCAGGGGATCAAGACGCCTGGCGCTTGTCGGCGGCGCACAGGTACTGCGGGAGCTGAACGAGAGGGCAGGCGATGGCTGCGTGGCAGCCTGAGGCCGCCACGCAGCGAAGACAATCAATTTGCCTTGGCTACATGCCAGACGCCGCCCTTGCCGTCGCCGGCCATATCGCCGGCCTTCTTGTCGCCGACATATGTGTAGAGCGCCTTACCCTCATAGGCCCACATATGCGAGCCGTCCTTGCGCTTGATGAGCGTCCATTCGCCCTCGGCCTTGGCGTCCGCGGCAGCCTTCAATGGTGGCCAGTTCTCGGCGCAGGTGGCTTCGCAGCTCGACTTGTCCTTTGCGTCCTTGTCGAAGGTGTAAAGCGTCATGCCCTTGGCATCGGTGTAGATCTTGCCGGCCTTGCTATCCATGACCTTGGCAGGTTCGGCCGCGTAGGAGGCGGCCACGCCGGCAAGCAGAATGGCAAGTGCAGAGACTAACATTTTCATTGATGTGCTCCCTATCCAGAAGACCGGCCAGAAAAGGCCGGCCACACACAAGGACAACGAAGCTGGAGGGGCTGGTATTCCGGGGCATGCGCGAAAGGGCGTCGCCGGGTGCTTGTCGTGTCGCGAAATGCCGGGTTAGACTGTGCCCATGTGCGCGCTCAACGCCCATACTCCGCTGCAGGAGGCAGCATCGAAGCCGTCGCCGCGCACGCGGCATACGGAGCTTCTGCGCCTGTGCGCACGCATTGGCTATTCGCCGCCTTGCCGTCTTTGAATCCGCCCCGGCACTTGCCGGATTGATTCAAGAGAAAGGCACAAGCCAATGACCTATCAGAACTATTCGCTGACGCAGCTTCAGCAGATCGATGCTGCGCACCATCTCCATCCCTTCACCGACCACAAGGAACTGCGCGACATCGGCTCGCGCATGATCACCCGTGCCGAAGGCCCGTTCATCTACGATTCGGAAGGGACGGAACTGCTCGACGGCATGGCCGGGCTGTGGTGCGTCAATGTCGGCTACGGCCGCACCGAGCTGGCCGAGGCTGCATATCAGCAGATGAAGGAGCTGCCTTACTACAACTCCTTCTTCAAATGCTCGACGCCGACGCCGGTACTACTGTCCAAGAAGCTCGCGGAATTGGCGCCAAAGAACATCAACCAGGTGTTCTATGGCTCGTCGGGTTCCGAATCCAACGACACCGCCCTGCGTCTCGTCCGCCACTACTGGGCGCTCGAGGGCAAGCCGCAGAAGAACCGCATCATCTCGCGCAAGATGGCCTATCACGGCTCGACGGTCGCCGGCACCTCGCTCGGCGGCATGGACGGCATGCACCACCAACTCGGCGGCGCCGTGCCCAACATCGTCCATGTGATGATGCCTTATGCCTACGAACTTGCGCTGCCGGGCGAGAGCGACCACGATTTCGGCCTGCGTGCGGCCAAGTCGGTCGAGGACGCGATCCTGGAAGCCGGCGCCGAGAATGTCGCCGCCTTCATCGGCGAACCGATCATGGGCGCCGGCGGCGTCAAGATCCCGCCGGCAAGCTATTGGCCGGAGATCCAGCGCATCTGCCGCAAGCATGACGTGCTGTTGATGCTCGACGAGGTCATCACCGGCTACGGCCGCACCGGCGAATGGTTCGCCGCCCAGACCTATGGCATCGAGGCAGACACCATCACCACCGCCAAGGCGCTGACCTCGGGTTATCAGCCGCTGTCCGCTCTGCTGGTCGGCGATCGCATCGCCTCGACGCTGGTGGAGAAGGGCGGCGAGTTCTACCACGGCTACACCTATTCCGGCCATCCGGTCGCCTGTGCCGTCGCGCTCAAGAACCTCGAGATCATCGAGCGCGAAGGCCTGGTCGAGCGCGTCAAGAACGATACGGGCCCGTATTTCGCGCAGATGCTCAAGGAGCGCATCGCCGGTCACGGCCTCGTCGGCGAGGTGCGTTCGGTCGGCCTCATGGGCGCCATCGAGATCGTCAGGGACAAGGCGACCAAGGAGCGTTTCTCGCCCGGTGGCAGTGCCGCCGTTGTCGTGCGCGACCACGCCATTGCCAATGGCATGATGATGCGGGCGACTGGCGACTCGATGATCCTGTCGCCACCGCTGATCTGGACCCGCGCCACCATCGACATGGCCGGCGATCGTATCGTCAAAGCGCTCGACCTTGCCGAGCGCGATCTGAGGAAGGCCTGATCACAGGGCCGGGCAGGGCAACCTGCCTGGCCTTTTCTCAACCAGGGAGGAAACGATGAGCGGAAAATCGATCGTGCCATTGATCGAGTACGAGCAGGCAAACGCCGCCGTCCGCGCCGTCTATGACGACATCATGGCCACCAGGAGGGTCGATTGGGTCAACAATTTCTGGAAGGTGCTGGCGCATGACCCGGCATTGCTCAAGCGCACCTGGGAGACGCTGCGGGAGGTGATGGCGCCGGGCGCGCTCGACCCGCTCGTCAAGGAAATGATCTACATCGCCGTCTCGGCGACCAATGGCTGCGAGTACTGCACCTATTCGCACACCGCTTCAGCGCGCGCCAAGGGGCTGAGCGAGGCCCAGCTGATGGAGTTGCTCGCCGTCGTCGGCATGGCCAACGAGACGAACAGGCTGGCCAACGGCCTGCGCCCGCCCGTCGATACCGCCTTCGAACCCAAAGGCTGATTGCTTCCTGCTTGTTCATGACAGGCTTGCGGCATATATTGTGCACCGCACAATAATTCTCGACTGCCATGGGCGGCCGGGGCGGGCCTGATGCCCAGCGGGAGTGCCTTTCGCATGAAAAGACATCAGACGATGAAGGCGTCGCGCCAGTCGACGGCCATTGCCGGCAGCTTGATGCTGGCGCCGATGGTGATGGCGATGCGGCTGCCGGTCATGGCGACCGAGGCCCACAGCGGCAGAATGCTGAAAGGCGAGAGCCTTACGGCAGTCACGGAAAAGACGGCGGCCATGGCCGAGGGCATGGTTGCCGCCCAGATGTCCTATTTCCAGTCGGCCATGCAGTTCTGGCCGGAGGTGCTTTCCGGCAAGACGCCGTCGGTGCTGAATGGCGTGGCGGCACAACGTTCGGTCGCGGCAGCCCTTCGCCCGGCGAGCAAGAGGGTCAAGGCGAACTTCCGGCGCCTTTCGACAAAGGCAGGCGGGTAAGAAAGCTGAAGTGGGGCTGAACGCAAAAACCGCGTCCCTGACGGGAACGCGGCTTTGCCACTTTCAACGCATGGCCCTTCGCAACTGACCCGCGAAGGTTACAGCTCCGGTACGCGATACCTGATCCGGAGCGCCGGCGGCTGCGATGACCGCCTTGCAAACCGTTTTAGCGGAACATCGTTACCGCCCGGTTATCGAGAGCTTAATCAATTCTAAATTTTAGCTTTTTTGGACTTAAACAATGCGCAGGACAGCCCGAGACTGCCGTCGAACATAACTGTCCTCGACGACAGGAATATTTCTGCGCGTCATTCAGGCGCGCAGAAAAGCTGTTCGACCTTGGAGGTGCCGTCAGCCGGCGTCGCCGCGCAGGAACTTGATGATGCCGGAGAAGTCGGTGCCGCCATGGCCCTGGCCGGCGAACAGCGAATAGAGCTGGGTCGCCTCTGCTCCGAGCGGGGTCGCGGCGCCGGCCTGCTGGGCTGCCTCCTGCGACAGTTTCAGGTCCTTGAGCATGAGTGCGGCAGCAAAGCCCGGCTGGTAGTCGCGGTTGGCAGGCGAATTGGGCACCGGGCCGGGCACGGGGCAATAGGAGGTCAAAGACCAGCACTGACCCGACGACGTCGAGGCCACGTCGAACAGCGCCTGGTGCGAAAGGCCGAGCTTTTCGGCCAGCACGAAGGCTTCGGCCACGCCGATCATCGAGATGCCGAGGATCATGTTGTTGCAGATCTTGGCGGCCTGGCCGGCGCCGGCGTCGCCGCAATGGACGATGCGCCCGGCCATCGGCTTCAACACCGGCTCGGCCACGTCGAATGCTGCTTTGGCGCCGCCGGCCATGAAGGTCAGCGTTCCCGCGGTCGCACCGCCGGTGCCGCCGGATACGGGCGCATCGACCGAGAGCAGGCCATGCGTTGCCGCAATGGCATGGGCCTTGCGGGCGGAATCGACGTCGATGGTCGAGGAATCGATGAGCAGGGCGCCCTTCTTCAGCTTGGGGGTGATGTCTTCGTAGACCGACAGAACATGCTTGCCGGCCGGCAGCATGGTGATGACGACGTCGGCGTCCTTCACCGCCGCGACCGCATTGGCCATGACCACGACGCCGTTGCTCCTGGCCGTCTCGAGATGTTCGGGCATCAGGTCGAAACCGTGGACGGCGTGGCCGGCCTTGACGAGATTGGCCGCCATGGGATTGCCCATATTGCCCAGACCGATGAAGGCGACTGTTGTCATTGGTGTTCCTCCGATGGGAAGAGAGTAGCGAACAGGGAGTATCGAATAGCGAATAGAGCTGGGAGGACAGCGACGGCTTCCGCTTAGCTTGCTCTATTTGCCCTACGCTATCTCCCGATCAGATGCCTGGCGATGATGACGCGCATGATCTCATTGGTGCCTTCGAGGATCTGGTGGACCCTGAGGTCGCGGACCAGCTTTTCGATGCCGTAGTCGTGCAGGTAGCCGTAGCCGCCGAGCAGTTGCAGCGCGTTGTTGGCAATGTCGAAGCCGGTGTCGGTGACGAAGCGCTTGGCCATGGCCGACCATTTCGAGGCGTCGTGCGCCTTGCGGTCGAGCTTCGAGGCCGCCGCATAGAGGAACAGGCGGGCGGCCTGCAGCTCGGTCTCCATGTCGGCGAGGCGGAACTGCAGCGCCTGGAAGCGGTCGATGGTCTGGCCGAAAGCCTTGCGTTCGGCAGTGTAGGCGAGCGCCTTGTCGAGCGCCGACTGGGCGCCGCCGACCGAGCAGGCGGCGATGTTGAGCCGGCCGCCGTCGAGGCCTGCCATGGCAATGCCGAAGCCCGCGCCCTCGTCGGACAGCCGGTTCTCGACCGGCACGCGGCAATCGGTGAACATCACCTGCCGCGTCGACTGCATGTGCCAGCCCATCTTGTGTTCATTGGCGCCGAAGGACAGGCCGGGCGCGTCCTTGGGGACGACGATGGTCGAGATGCCCTTGGGGCCGTCGACGCCGGTGCGCACCATGACCACGTAGATGTCGCTGTCGCCGGCGCCCGAGATGAACTGCTTGGCGCCGTTGATGACGTAATGGTCGCCGTCACGCACGGCGCGGGTGCGAAGCGCTGCGGCGTCGGATCCCGAGCCGGGTTCGGTCAGGCAGTAGCTTGCCAGCCATTCCATCGAGATCAGCTTGGGCAGGAAGCGCTGGCGCTGCTCCTCGTTGCCGAAGCGGTCGATCATCGACGCGGCCATGTTGTGAATGGAAATGAACGACGAAAAACCGGGGCAGGCCTGCGCCAGTTGTTCGAAGACCAGCACCGCATCGAGCCGGGTCAGCGCCGAGCCGCCGACATCGTCGCGGACATAGAGCCCGCCAAAGCCGAGCGGGCCGGTCTCGCGGATCACGTCTGCGGGGAAGGTCTTGGCCTTGTCCCATTCGAGGGCAAAAGGGGCCACCCGCTCGGCGGCAAAGCTGCCTGCGAGTTCGCGAATCGCCAGTTGGTCTTCGTTGAGCTCGAATTGACCGGCAGTCGCTTCGTTTGCGGCGTCCATGTCGGCCTCCCTGACGTTTTTGGCTATGCGCGAAGTTCAATCTAGACCAATGATGCGGCCGCGCAACCCGATGACTGACAGAGCGGCTGTGCGCAAATGCATATGCGGGAAGCGACGTGACGACAAATTTTGATGAGCTGCTGGCGGCGTTTCGAAGCTACTTGCAAGGCAACAGCGCCAACCCTGTCGTCGCCAGCTTTCTGGCGGAAATCGACTGGTCGATGTCTAACCGCATGCTGGAGCCTAATGCCGTTGCGTGTTCGGCTCTCCTCGACCGCATCGTCTCTCTTGCATCAGATACAACAAAGCCGCTGACCGAGTTGCTGGCCAGGTATCGTGACGAACTGCGCTGGGGACAGACCTACACGGCAGCCGACTTCGGTCAGCATTTCATCGACAGATATGGCTGGGTCGAACTCTTCGGCACGCGTGGCCATTTCGCCAATGCGCAACTGGCGGCGGGTTTTCTGGTCCTTGGCCCCGATATCGAATATCCCGACCATCATCACATTGCCGAAGAGCTCTATATCCCGCTGACCAGCGGCACCAGTTGGCGCATGGGCGATGAGCCGTTCCGCCTGCGCTCAGCAGGCGAGATTGTTCACCACGCCTCCAATGTCAGCCATGCGATGCGCACGGGCAGCGAGCCGCTGCTGGCGCTTTATCTCTGGCGCGGCGGCCCGTTGGCGCAGCGTTCGACAATCTCTGCGACGGGAGCCTGATATGGCGAAAGCGATCATGCTCCAGGGCACCGGCTCCGATGTCGGCAAGACCGTTCTGGTGGCGGGGCTGTGCCGGGCCGCGCGCAACCGCGGCCTCAGTGTCCGGCCGTTCAAGCCGCAGAACATGTCGAACAATGCCGCGGTGGCCGATCTTCCCGGCGAGGCCGGGGGCGGCGAGATCGGGCGGGCACAGTGGCTGCAGGCGATAGCCTGCGGGGTCAAGCCGTCGATCCACATGAACCCGGTTCTGCTCAAGCCGCAGAGCGACATCGGCAGCCAGGTGGTGGTTCAGGGCAAGGTCTTCGGCCATGCCAAGGCGCGCGACTACCAGCAACTCAAGCCTCAGCTGATGGGGGCGGTGCTCGATTCCTGGGAGAAGCTGGGCGCGGGCGCCGATCTGATCATCGTCGAGGGGGCAGGCTCGCCGGCCGAGATCAATCTCAGGCCACGCGACATCGCCAATATGGGCTTTGCCACCCGCGCCGACGTGCCTGTCATCCTGGTCGGCGACATCGACCGCGGCGGTGTGATCGCCTCTGTGGCCGGCACGCATCTCATCCTGCCCGAAGACGACCGGCGCATGATCGTCGGCTACCTCATCAACAAGTTCCGCGGCGACGCCAGCCTGTTCGACGAGGGCATCGAAGCCATAGGCCGCTTCACCGGCTGGCGCTGCTTCGGCGTGGTGCCGTGGCTGAAGGCGGCAGCACTGCTGCCGTCGGAGGATTCGGTGATCCTCGAACGCCTCGCCGGCGGCGAAAAGCGGGCGCTGAAGGTCGCGGTGCCGATGCTCGGCCGCATCGCCAATTTCGACGACCTCGACCCGTTGCGGGCCGAGCCGCAGGTGGAGGTGGTGTTCGTGCCGCCCGGCCAGCCGCTGCCCGAGGATGCCGGGCTGGTGGTGATCCCCGGCTCGAAATCGACGATCGGCGACCTGATCATGTTCCGCGACAATGGCTGGGACCGCGATATCGAGGCACACCGCCGCCGCGGTGGTCATGTCGTCGGCATCTGCGGCGGTTACCAGATGCTTGGGCAGGTGGTGCGCGATCCCTTGGGCATCGAGGGCAGCGTCACCGAAACGCGAGGCCTCGGACTGCTCGACGTCGAGACCGTCATGGAGCCGGAGAAGACAGTGCGCAATGTCGAGGCACGCTCGGTGCGCTTCGATGCAGCGCTGACGGGCTATGAAATCCATCTCGGCCGTACGACCGGACCGGACTGTTCGCGTCCGGCTGCGATCGTCAACGGCGTTGAGGACGGCGCAAGTTCGGCCGATGGCAAGGTGTTCGGCACCTATATGCATGGGCTGTTCGGCGCCGATGTGTTTCGCGGGCGGTTCCTCGAAAGCCTCGGCATCAAGGGTGGCGGTATCGACTATCGGGCCGAGGTCGAGCGCGCGCTGGATGAGATCGCCGCCGAACTGGAGCGGCATCTCGACTGTGACGCGATCTTCGCGGCAGCGCGCTGACCGGCGCTACTCAGCCGAAGCCTCGACCTTCGGCCAATAGCTGCCGAAGCACCAGACGTTGCCTTCCGGGTCGCGGCAGATGAATTCGCGGCTGCCATAGTCGCGGTCGGTCAGTTCCTGAACAACGGTCGCGTCGGCGGCCTTTGCCGTGATGTAGACCGCGTCGACATCGTCAACCGCGACATAGACCGATTTGCCGCCGTTCTCACCAGGTTCGCCAACAATGCTGCCGTAACCATCCGGACGCGACGAGCCGACCATGATCATCGAATGCCCGAAGGCGAGTTCGGCATGACCGATGTCTTCGCCATTCGTGTAACTGGCATGGACCGCGAAGCCGAAGGCTTGGCCAAGCCAGTCGATCATGCCGGCGGCATCCTTGTAGCGCAGCGTCGGGAAAATGCGTGGAGCTTCGGGCGCGGGCATCTGTAGGCCTCCTGCAGGGCGGGTTGAAGGAAGCCCCACTCTGCCCAAGCGCCGCTTTGCCGTATTGAACAAATGTTACCGGATCAGTCGAGGCCGGGCAGGGCCGTCGGCGGTACGCCTGCCAGCTCACGGAACTCGCGCACCAGATGCGCCTGGTCGGCATAACCGCAGTCGGCGGCAACGGCGGCCCAGCCGATGCGGACGACGTCGGCGGTCATGCGCGCGGCGCGGTTGAACCTGACGATGCGCGAAACCGCCTTGGGGCCGATGCCGACCTGGTCGGCGAAGCGGGCGGCCAGATGTTTGCGGCTGCAGCCGATCTCGCTGGCGAGGGCGCCGACGCGGACGCGACCGCCGCTCGACGTGATCCTTGCCATGGCCCAGTCGACGTCAGCTGCGGCTGCCGGCGAGGTCGACATGCGCTCGATTACGTAGCATTCAGTCAGGTCCAGGCGGCGGCTCCAGTCGGCTTCCTGCCCGAGCCTTTCACGCAGCGCGTTGCCATTCGGGCCGAGCACTTCGTCGAGCGTGACCATGCGATCGGCGAGTTCGTGCATCGGGATGCCGAAGAGGCGACGCGCGCCCAATGGCGTGAAATTGACCTGAATGCAGCACGAACTGCCGAAGGAATCGATGACCACCGGTCCGGCATGGAGGCCGGAGGCAAAGCTGGCGAAACGGTCGTTGTTGCCGGGCGTCCGGCTCAGGCCGATGGCGAACGGTTCGCCGAAGCTGATGACGAGCGGCACGGTCAACGAAGCGCCTTCCGTCTGCCTGGTGTAGGCCGGGGCAAGTTCACGGTAGCCGATGAGGTCTGTGACGATGCCCGCCAGCACCGGCGATGGCGCGCGCCGCACCATCTCGACCTGAGTTGCCGGATGATCGGCGGGTCTGATCGCTTGTGGCTCGCTGCTGGCCATTTGCCCGGTTCCGCTGGAGCCGCAAACGTAACTCAGCGACAAGAGCCGGTCAAAACGGCGTCAGAAGCCCACCATCACCCGCAACGGGTTGGTCGGGTCGATCAGGAGCTTGATGGCCAGCGCCACGCAGGTGCAGACCAAAAGCGGCTTGATCAGCTTGGCGCCGCTGCGCATGGCCATGTGGGCGCCAAGCCTGGCGCCGAGGAACTGTGCTGCGCCCATCAACAGTCCGATCTTCCAGTGGACCGCGCCGACGAAAGCGAAGGCGACCAGCCCGCCGAGATTGGAGGCGAAATTCAGGAACTTGGTGTGGGCAGTGGCCTTGAGCACGCCGTAGCCGGCCAGCGCCACGAAGGCGAGCATGAAGAACGAGCCGGTGCCCGGGCCGAACACGCCGTCGTAAAAGCCGATGGCGGGCACCACGGTCATGCCGAACAGGAAGGGCGAGATGCGCTCGCTGCGATCCAGATCGTCCATGTTCGGTTTGAAGGCGAAGTAGAGGGCAATGGCGACGAGCAGGATCGGCATCACCACACGCAGGATGTCGCCGGGCAGCACGGTCGCCAGCAAGGCACCGGCCACGGAGCCGACAAAGGCAACCGCAGCCCAGGGCAACTGCTTGCGGATGTCGACGTGACCCTTTGCGGCATAACTGATGGTGGCCGATCCCGAACCGAACAGCGATTGCAGCTTGTTGGTGCCGAGCGATTCCACCGGCGGCACGCCGGCGAGCAGCAAAGCGGGGATGGTGATCAAACCGCCGCCGCCGGCGATCGAATCGATGAAGCCGGCTATGAAGGCGGCCGCAGTGAGGATGAGGACGATATCGGTGGAGAGTTCAAACATCTGCGCCGGCTTGGGCTGGGAGGGATGGCGCCTTCGAACACAGCCGGGCAGCCGGTGCAATAGTGGCGGGCCGTGAGCCGTTGGTCCAAGTGTATTTCATGCCACTTTGTTCTATATCGGAGACAGCAACCGCTGACGTGGAGAGGATTCGCATGGCGACAGGACTGCTGGCCCAGATTCGTTCGCTGTTTGAAGGTGACGCTGGCGTGCGCAGGGTGGCTGAAGACCCGGTGCTGTCGGCCGAACTGCTTTTGTTGTTCCGCATGATCCTCGCCGACGGTGTGGCGAGCGAAAGCGAGATGGCGGTTTTCCGCCGGATCTGCACCCAGTCCTTCGGCATCGCCGAGGGCAGCATCGACGCGGTCATCGAATATCTCAACGACTTTGGCTACGAGACCAACGGCTCGCAGGCAATCGCCATGTTCCAGGACCTGGATGTCGAGCGCCGCAAGCTTCTTGCCCGCCACATGGCCGACCTCGCCAAGGCCGACAAGCACCTTGCCGAGAACGAGGTGAAGCTGCTGCGTCGCACGATGGATCTGCTCGACATCAGCCCTGTCGATGTGGTGAAGCCGGCAGGTTAGGGCTTCCAGGCCGCCGGCCGGGCCCCATTTCCCGGCGTTTGCTGCTACCCTTCAGGCGTGCCACCGGCACGCCCTTGCGAAGCGGCCGGTTACCCCTGTTCCTGAAGGCGGCGGGCGATGGCCCGGTGCAGGTTGGGCGCCGCCGAAACCAGCGCCTGGGCTGCTTCCGACTGCGGATGGTCGAGCACCTCAGATGTCTTGCCGCGCTCGACAATACGCCCTTCATGCATCACCAGCACGTCGTCGGTGATGGCCCGCGCCACCGTCAGGTCGTGGGTGATGAAAAGGTAGCTGATGCCGAGACGGTGGTTCAACTCGGCGAAAAGATCGAGAATCTGGGCGCGGATCGACACGTCGAGGGCCGATACGGGCTCGTCGGCAACAACAAGCTTCGGCCTGGTGATGATGGCGCGGGCGATCGACAGGCGCTGGCGCTGCCCGCCTGAGAATTCGTGCGGATATTTCTCCATATCGGCACGGCCAAGGCCGACTTCGTGCAGCGCCTTGGCCACCATTTCACGCCGTTCCTTGCGGTTGAGCCGCCGGTCGAGCAGATACAGCGGCTCGGCCACCAGGCGCTCCACGGTGTGGCGCGGGTCGAAGGAGCCGTAGGGATCCTGGAAGACGACCTGCATGTTGCGGCGCGGACGCCTCAACTCGTCGTCGCTGGCCTTGGTGATGTCGAGGCCCCGGAACCTGATGGTGCCCGATGTCGGCTTGTCGAGGGCAAGGATCATGCGGGCGAGGGTGGATTTGCCGCAGCCGGAACGGCCGACCAGCGCAATCGACGCGCCCGGCTTCATCGTCAGCGAAACATTGTCCACTGCGCGCACAGGGTCCGGCCTGGAAAACAGCGACCGGCGCCGGCCGGGATAGTCGCGCGTCACATTGCTGAGCTCGAGCAGGTTCTCGCTGTCATCGACATATGGTTTGGTCCGCAGCGGCATATGCATCGAAGCGAGAGCCAGCTGGCGCGTGTAGGGGTGGCTGGCTTCGGAAAGCGTGCGCGCTGTGTCGCCGGTCTCGGTCACTTGGCCCTGCCTCAGGATGGTGATCCTGTCGGCCATCTCGGTCACCACGGCCAGGTCGTGCGAGATGAACAGCAGGCTCATCTTGTTTTCGGCGACGAGCTCTCGCAACAGGTCGAGTATTTGCGCCTGCAACACCACGTCGAGTGCCGTCGTCGGCTCGTCGGCGATCAAGAGCTTGGGCTTGAGCGCGCAGGCAATGGCAATCGCCACACGCTGGCGCTGGCCGCCCGACAGCTCGTGCGGATAGCGCGACAGCGGAAATTTCTGCTCCGGCATGCCGACGCGGTCGAGGATCTTCCGCGCATGTGCTTCCGCCTCGGCGCGGCTGGCCCGGGTGTGCCATCTGATGCCCTCGGCGACCTGTGCGCCAATGGTCTTCACCGGGTTCAGGGCCGTCATCGGCTCCTGGAACACCATGCCGATGTCGTCGCCGCGCAGCGCGCACATCTGCTGTTCGGTCGCACTGAGGATCTCGGTGCCGTCGAAGACGATGCGCCCTTTGATGCGGGCGTTGACCGGTGCGAGTTGCATGACGGCAAGCGCGGTCATCGACTTGCCCGAGCCGGACTCACCCACGAGCCCCATCACCTCGCCGGGCGAGATCGACATGTCCACGTCGTTCAGCACCAGCTGGTTGCCGATCTTTAGGCGCAGCTTTTCGATCTGGAGAAGGCTCATGCGCGACGCCTCGCGCGCGGATCGAAGATGTCGGAGATGCCGTCGCCGAGCAGGTTGAGGCCGAGAACCGTGAGCAGGATGGCGCAGCCAGGGAACAGAGCGAGCCACGGCGCCACCATCATCACCGTCTGGGCATCGAACAGCATGCGGCCCCAGCTCGGCAGAGGCGGCTGGGTGCCGAGCCCGACATAGGACAAGCCGGCTTCGGCCAGGATGCCGAGCGCGAACTGGATGGTGCCCTGGACGAGCAGCAGGTTGGCGATGTTGGGCAGGATATGCTCGACGGTGATGCGCGCCGGGCCCTTGCCGGCGGCGCGGGCGGCAAGGATGTATTCGCGCGGCCAGATGGACAACGCGCCGGCACGCGCGACGCGGGCAAAAACCGGGATGTTGAAGATGCCGATGGCGATGATGGCGTTGATCGCGCCGGGGCCGAAGACAGCTGTTATCATGACGGCGGAGAGCAACGCGGGGAAGGCGAAGACGACGTCGTTGAAGCGCATCAGCACCTCGTCGACCCAGCCGCCGCGCGCGGCTGCCCAGCAGCCCAGCGGCACGCCGATGCCCATGCCGATGCCAACGGCGACCAGCGCCACGGCGATCGAGTTGCGCGAGCCGATCATGATCATCGACAGCACGTCGCGGCCGAAATGGTCTGTGCCGAACCAGTGCTCGGAGGAGGGCGGCTGCATGCGGTCGGCGACGACAAGCTTGGTGATGTCGAACGGCGTCCAGAACAACGACACCACAGCCATCGCGACCACGATCAGCGTGACGAACAGTCCGATGACGAAGGAACGGTTGGACAGGGCACGCCTGATGAAACCGCCCCAGCTGTCCGGTTGGTGGGTGGCGACATCGGTCATTGCCGTGTCCTCAGGCGCGGGTCGACCAGCGCATAAGAGAGATCGACGAGCAGATTGACCACCACGACGGTCGCGACCAGCAACATGACCACGCTTTCGACCACGATCAGGTCGCGCTGGGTGATGGCCTGGAACACCAACCGTCCGAGGCCGGGCAGGTAGAAGACGTTTTCGATGATGATGGTGCCGGCCAGCAGGAAGGCGAATTGCAGGCCCATGATTGTCAGCACCGGGATCATGGCGTTGCGCAGGGCGTGGCGCCAGAGCACTGCCCGCATCGGCATGCCCTTGGCGCGGGCGGTGCGGATGTAGTCCTCGCCGAGCACCTCGACCAGGGCGGCGCGGGTAACGCGGCTGAGGATCGCAGCCTGCGGCAAGGCGAGCGCGACCGCCGGCAGGATAAGCGCCTTGAGCGCCGGCCATATGCCTGCGCTCCAGCCGGGGAATCCGCCGGCCGGCACAAGCCGCAACCAGACGGCAAAGATGTAGACCAAAAGCAGCGCGAACCAGAAATTGGGCATGGCGACGCCGACCTGGGCTGCGGCCATGGCGGCCGTGTCGGCCGGCTTGCCGCGCCGGGCGGCCGCGAACAGCCCGACCGGGATGGCGATCAATGTCGAGAGCGTCAGCGAGATCAACGCCAGCGGCAGCGAGACGACGAGCCGTTCCCTGATCAGGTCGATGACCGGCACGGAGTAGGTGTAGGACTTACCGAAATCCAGCTGCAGCAGGCCGCGGGCCCATTCGAGATAGCGCAGGACGAGTGGCTGGTTGAGCCCCATCTGCTCGCGCAGCAGTTCGACCTGGGCATCGCTGGCATTCATGCCGAGCATCAGCCGGGCGGGATCGCCTGGTACCACTTCGAGCATCAGGAACACCACGACCGAGGCGACGACGAGGGTCGCAGCTCCGATCAACAGGCGTTTGAGCAGGTATGCGGTCATTGGCTCAAACTGCCCGAGAAAACACCGCTCCGAAAGCTCGCAAAGGTTGCGGAACGGTGTCTGTTCACAGGGTTCTTGCGATGCCCCCAGAAACAGTGGTCGCGAAACTCGGTCTTCGAACCTTCATGTTCGAAGACTGGCCGTCGCGTCCGCAAGCTGGAATGCGGCGCACCCCTGGAGGTGGTCGCCTCGTCATCAATCCACCCACTTCACCTTGGTCAGGTCGTTGGCCTGGATCGGGGAGTTCTCCCACAGGCCCTCGACCTTGGCGTCCCAGATGCCGACCTTGGGCAGCTCGAACAGGAAGCCGTTGACGGCATCGTCGGCGAGAATCTTCTGCGCCTGCTTGTAGAGCTCGGTGCGCTTGGCCTCGTCGGAAGTCAGGTTGAGCTCATCGATGACTTTGTTGAAGGCCGGATTGTCGTAATTGAAGTAGTAGTCCTTGCGGGCATAGATATCGATATCGTTGGGCTCTGTGTGCGACACGATCGACAGGTCGTAGTCCTTGTCGGTGAACACCTGCTTCAGCCAGTCGGCCCATTCCACAGGGATGATCTTGAGGTCGATGCCAATCTCGCGCAGCTGCGAGGCGATGATCTCGCCGCCCTGGCGGGCATAGCCGACCGGCGGCAGTTTCAGCGTCGCCTTGAAGCCGTCGGGGAAGCCCGCTTCCTTGAGCAGTTCCTTGGCCTTGGCGATGTCGTATGGATAGGTGCCGGTCAGGTCGACATAGGCGGGATTGTGCGGGGCAAAATGCGAGCCGATCGGGGTGCCCAAGCCGCCCGTCGCGCCGTCGATCAGCGCCTTGCGGTCGATGGCATGGGCAATCGCCTGACGCACCTTGAGGTTGTCGAAGGGCGGACGCTTGTTGTTGGTCGACAGAACCGTTTCGCCCTCGGTGGTGCCGATCACCACCTTGAACCTGGGGTCGGCGCGAACCTGGGCAAGTGCGTCGCCGAGCGCGAAATTGGGCAGCGCCTGGACATCGCCTGAGAGAAGCGCAGGCACGGCAGCGGCGGCGTCGGGGATGATGCGGAACTCGGCCTTGTCGAGGGCGATCGGGTCGCCCCAGTAGCCGTCGGCCTTGACCAGCGTGATCGACGATCCCTTGGCCCAGTTCTGGAACTTGAACGGGCCGGTGCCGACAGGCTTTTCCTTGTTCGTCTCGGCCGTCTCCGGGGCCACGATGACGGCGTCGCCCCAGCCGAGATTGTAGAGGAACGAGCCGAGCGGGTTCTTCAGCGTCACCTTGACGGTCGCGGGGTCGACGACTTCGACGGTATCGATGGCGGCGAACAGTCCTTTCTGGGCGTTGACCGAGTTTTCGCCGCGGGCGCGGTCGAGCGAGAACTTGACGTCAGAGGCGTCGAAGTCGCTGCCATCATGGAATTTGACGCCGCTGTGCAGTTTGAAGGTGTAGACCTTGCCGTCGTCGGAGATGGTCCAGCTCTCGGCCAGGTCGGGAAGCACTTCGCCGCGCGAGCCGATGCGCGTCAGTCCCTCGAAGACGTTGGCATAGAGCACTTCGTCGATCGCTGCGGCAGCACCGGCGGTCGGGTCGAGATGCGGCGGCTCCAGCGGCATGCCAAGCACCAGGTCGGTGCGGGCGGCCATGGCGGCGGTGCTCGACGCCAGCGCGATCGCTGCGGCCGCGAGAATGGTCTTCCACTGCTTCATCTGATGTCTCCCCCGCTTGGACTTGGTCGGGCCGGATAGAAGCGCGAAATTCCGGCCGAGTAAATCAAGTTTGTTGCAATCGCAGCGCCGGAACAGAAATGAAATTCCGGCGCCATGTTCCTGTTTTGCTTGGCCGATCAGCCTTTGGCCCGGCTACTCAGCAAGATGTCGAGGCCGACAGCCATCACCTTGGCCGACTGCACCATGTCGTCGATGCCCACCCATTCGTCGGGCCGATGCGCGAGGTCGAGGATACCTGGGCCGTAGGCGATGCAATCGTACAAATGGCCGATACGGGCGACATGCTTCTGGTCGTAGGTGCCAGGCGAGATGACATATTCGGGCTCGCGGTCGAAGATCGCCCTGATGCCTTCGGCGATGGCAGAGGCGACAGGGGCGTCGCGCTCGGTCATCAGCGGCTGCACTTCCATGATGTCGCGAATCTCGTAGTCGAATTTCTTCCGCTCACGTTTCAGCCGGTCGAGGATGCCAGTCACCTCGTGCTTCACGTCGTCGATCTTTTCTTCCAGCAGGAAGCGGCGGTCGATGGTCAGCCGGCAGGAATCGGGAACGTTGGGCGAGGGCAGGCCAGGGCGGAAGTCGTCGGTCTGGCCGCCATGGATCGAATTGATGTTCATGGTTGAGCGCCGCGCGCCTTCGGGCACCACCGGCATGCGCGTTGTCTTGAGGTCGAGCGCTGGAAAGAGGTCGCGTTCGAAGGCCTCGAGCACCGCGCCCATGTGGCGGACGGCGCAGTCGCCGAGGAAGGGCATCGAGCCATGGGCGATCTCGCCCTTGGTCTCGATCTCGGCCCACCAAACGCCGCGATGGCCGAGGCAGATGCGGTCCTTGTTCAGCGGTTCCGGAATGATGACGTGGTCGACCTTGGGCTTGGAGAAATAGCCCTTGCCGGCGAGATAGGCGACGCCGCCGAACCCACCCGATTCCTCGTCGACCGTGCCCGAAATTTCGATGGCGCCGGGAAAATCGGGATTGATGTCCATGAAGGCTTCGGCCGCGATGATCGAGGCGGCGAGCCCGCCCTTCATGTCGCAGGCGCCGCGGCCATAGACGCGGCCGTTTATGATGACGCCGGCAAAGGGGTCGACCGTCCAGCCTTCGCCTGCCTCGACCACGTCGATATGCGAGTTGAAATGGACGGTCTGTCCCTTCGACCTGCCGTCGAAGCGGGCGATGACATTGATGCGCGGAAAACGGTCGGTGTCGCCGGGCGTGCCCTCGGCGCGAACATATTGGACGCCGAAGCCGCGTTTCTCCAGCCGCCTGCCGAGATATTCGGCACAGGGGCCATAGGCGTCGCCGGGCGGATTGATGGTGGGGAAGCGGATCAATTCGGCCGTCAGTTCCGCCAGTTCGTCACGACGATCGTCTATGGTCTTGAAAAGCTTGTCATACATGCTGCTGACGCGAACCTGTTTGCCTTGGTCGAGTGCCAGTCTTGCGCATCCCGGCAAGCGTGTCGAGCACAGCCGGCCGCCCGGATATCAAGGCAGCCGGGAAGACGATTTCGGTCAGGGGCGCACGGCCGTCACTTCGATCTCGACCAGCCAGCCGGGCGCGACGAGACCCGCGACCTGCATCACCGAGCGCGCCGGCAGGTTGGGCTGGTCCTTGGTGCCGAAGAACTGCGTGTAGCCTTCCATGAAGCCTGCAAAATCCATCTTGCCGCCCATGGCGGGGTCGCCGACGAGGAAGACCTGCATCTTCACCACGTCGCCCATCTTGAGCCCGAGGTCGGCAAGCGTCTTGTCGATCGACTTCAGCACCGATTCGGTCTGGGTCTTGGTATTGCCATAGGCGGCGAGGCTGCCTTTCTCTGCCTTTTCATCGACAACCGAAGGGACGGCGCCACTGACATAGACAGTTGTCTTGCCCGACGGCACTTCCACGGCGCGGGCGATCGGGAAATCCGAATTCGGCGTCTTGTGGCGAATGACGTCCTCGGCCAGCGCGCTGCCCGACATGAAAACGCCAGCCAGCAGCGTGGCGGCGGCGATCCGCATCTTGGTCATTTCTGTCTCCTTTTTTGGAAGGGGAGCGGGCGGCCCTGTCTGGAAAGCCGCCCGGCCTTTCTTGTCAGCGGGCGCCGGCGACATCCTCTGCCGTCACCGGGTCCTTGTAGTCGTTGCCGAAATTGGTTCGGACATAGTTGACGACGGCGGCGACCTGATCATCGGACATCATCTGGCCGACCGGCGGCATTCCCTTCAGGCCGTGCAGGATCACGAAGACGGGATAGCCGCCCGTTTCGAGGTTCGTGTTCTTGGCGAGCGCAGGATACTTGCCTGCGCCGACCGCGCCCTGTCCCTTGTCCATGTGACAGGCCTGGCAGACATTGGCGTAAAGCTCCTGGCCGGTCTTTTCCGAGAACTTGTCGCCTGTGGAGAACGTCGCTCCGGCGGAATCCGCCAGGGCCGCGGTTGCCGAAAGCGCTGTTGCGAATGCCGTTGCGACGAGAAGGCCAAGCGGCCGTGCGTGTTGCTGGGTCATGGTGGCATGCCTTGCGAAAACGAGGGGTGAGGAATGACGGGCCATGGCCGTCATCCCGAAACGACGCGCTGATGCAACCGGGTGATCGCGTCCAGTGACGACAGGATCGCTCCTTCCATCCAGGCCGGAATGTAGGAGGCGTGTTCGCCTGCCAGCACGATGCGCCCGTCGATCTTGCAGAGGTTCTCGTAGTGCTCCTTGCGGGCTTCCTCGGTCCAGTCGCCAGCGCAGCCAAGCGTGAAGGGCGAGCGGTGCCAGGCCATCGAGATGCCGTTCTCGAACTCGTCCTTGTATTGCGGATGGATCATTGTGCCGTATTCGACGGCGCGCTTGACCCGCTCCTCCGGCGCCATGGCGGTGAACTCGTAGGAGTGCGGGCCGTTCCAGGTATAGGCGCCGAGCAGCACGCCCTTGCCGTTGGTGTTGAAGCTGGTGCTCGGATAGGAAATCTGGGTGATCGGCAGGTCGGTGTAGCTGACGCCGCCGAAGATCAATTCGTCCTGTTCCCAGAAGCGGCGCTTGAACTGCAGGCCGACCTTGACCGAAGAGGCGTAAGGCACGGCTTCTATCGCCGCCTGCATGGGGGCACTGACGTTGAGCTCGATCTGGCTGAGAATGGTCAGCGGAATGGTGCAGATGCACCAGTCGGCCTTTTCCTCGACCATCGTGCCGGGCTTCTGCTGATCTTCGTAGGTGACCGTCACGCCCTTGTCGTCCTGATGAATCTTGGTGACCTTGGCGTGGTAGGTGATGAGGTCGCCGACCTCCTTGGTAAAGGCCTTGCCGATCATGTCGATGCCGCCGACCGGCTGGAACATGGTCGTCTGGAACTCGTAGAGGGCGAAGTTGGCGAGGCTGCCCCACAGGCCCGAGCTCAATATGTCCTTGAGCGCGATCGGCTCGCTCGGCGTCGGCACCGCGGTCAGGCCGCCGCCGGGATCCTTGGCGAAGCCGCGGAATTCCGAGGTCGCAAGGCTCTTCACATAGGCATAATCCTTGTCGAGCGCGCCCCAGGACTGGAGCGCTTCGAGCAGCATCTCCTGGTCTTCCTTGGTCACCGCGCCTTCGAGCTTGCCGGTGTGGGCAGCCTTGGCCAGCAGTTCCGAGACATGACCCTGGAAGTCGATCTTGATATCGCGGACGCGCTGCGGCTTGCCGCCGAAGGCCTTGGACGAGTGCAGGAAGGCGTTGTGGTTGAGCTGCTGGAACGGCTCCAGCGTCACGCCGAGGCGGCGGCAATAGGCGAGCAAGCCGTTGTGGTGATAGGGAATACGCCACGGACCGGGGTTGATGTAGAGGCCCTCGTCGAACTCGCATTTCTGCGTCGCGCCACCGAGCTCGGTGTAGGTGTCGCCGCCACGCAATGTCCAGTTACGGCCGCCGGAACGGCTGTTGTATTCGAGAATCTTAACCTTGTAGCCAACTGCCCGCAGTTCCAGCGCAGCTGTCATGCCCGCGAGGCCGGAACCCAGGATCAGGACGGTGGCGCCCTTGGGGTCGCCTTCGAGCTTCGGTGGGCCTCGGTATCCGGATTCAACGGCGAGGCCCAGGCTGGTCATTGCCTGGTACATGGCCGCCGAACCGGCGGTCAGGCCGATCAGGGACAGCAGTTGGCGCCGGCTCATGCCGGTAAAGTACTGGGATTGTTGCATGATTTGACATCCTCCGGGCGACGGTGGGCGGGGGCCGCACGTTATCCGGCTGGAGCATCGTGGAACCAGGCTCCAGCTGCAGGACGCAGCCTATGCCCATGCTCGGGCGTGTCAACTGGGCCAGATCAGGGCGGCGATAGGGGCTGGCTGGACCAGTCTGGAGCCGGCAAAGGTCATTTTCAGGCGTCAGTATTCAGGGAAGCCGGCGGCTTTCCGCCATGTGATCGGTTTACCAACCGTATAATCTTTCGTGGTCCCATTTCTCCTGGAAGGCAGAAAAGCAGTTGGTTCAGGGGATGGGCGAAAGATGTTCAAGGCGCTCTTCATGGCCGCGGGCTTGGCGATGGCGGGGATTCCCTGCCAGGCCTTTGCGGATGTTCTTGTGGCCAAGGTCAGCATTGCGACACAGACCATGACCGTCAGCGTCGACGGGCGGGTCATCCATCAGTGGCCGGTGTCGACGGCCCGCAAGGGTTATGTGACGCCACGCGGCAGCTGGCGCCCCAAGCGGCTGCATCGCATGTGGTATTCGAGCAAGTATGACAATTCGCCGATGCCCTATTCGGTCTTCTACAATGGCGGCTACGCCATCCACGGCACCGGCTCCGTGCGGCAACTCGGCCGGCCGGCATCGCATGGTTGCGTTCGCCTGCAGACCGGCAATGCCGCGCTGTTTTATTCGCTGGTCCGCGAGGTCGGAGCCGGCAATACGCGGATCATCGTCACGAATTAGGTGAGTTGAGAGCCATGACGCAGGCCATTTAGTTGCCGATTTACCTCACTGGCGCAGCGAATGTGCCTGCCGAGGCGGGAATGGCGCGATCGGCGCTTGGACTAATGTGGTCAGCTGCTAATATAGGCGCATTCAATATTCTGACGTCCTGACCAAGCTTGGTCGTGGATGTCGAAAGCGTGGCGTGGGGATGCGCTGCGAAGACGGTACGGGGATGACGGGCCTACGAGAGGGCCGGGGAGTGGGGACTCCCCGGCCTTTTCATTTCCGGCTTCCGACGCGACTTTAGCTGTCCAACCTAAGTTCCCTTGAAGATATAGACAAATTTTGCCCGGGAGCGTCGTTCTGGGGCATTTCCTTTCGCGACCTCACTCGATAGGACTCATTGTCAGGGAGGTCGCCTGATGAAATCGGAACCGCGCGTAGCGCTTTCGGAGCCCGTCTCCGACGAGATACGCAAGACCACCTGCTATATGTGCGCCTGTCGCTGCGGCATCGACGTCCATCTCAAGGACGGCAAGGTCCGCTACATCGAGGGCAACCGCGACCATCCGGTCAATCGCGGGGTGCTGTGCGCCAAGGGTTCCGCCGGCATCATGCAGCACTACGCACCGGCGCGGCTGAGTGGGCCGATGCTGAGGACCGGGCCGCGCGGCTCCGGCGAATTCAAGCAGATCTCCTGGGATGAGGCGCTGTCGCTTGCGACGAGCTGGCTCGACGACGTCAGGCAGAACGATCCGAAAAAGCTCGCCTTCTTCACCGGCCGCGACCAGTCGCAGTCGCTGACGGGCTTCTGGGCCCAGCAGTTCGGTACGCCCAATTATGCCGCCCATGGCGGCTTCTGCTCGGTCAACATGGCCGCCGCCGGCATCATGACCATCGGCGGGGCGTTCTGGGAATTCGGCGCGCCCGACTGGGATCGGACCAAGCTGTTCGTGATGTTCGGCGTGGCCGAGGATCACGATTCCAATCCGATCAAGATCGGCATTTCCAAGCTCAAGAAGCGCGGCGCGCGCTTCGTCTCGGTCAATCCGGTGCGCACCGGCTACTCGGCGGTTGCCGACAACTGGATCGGCATCCGCCCCGGTACCGATGGCCTGCTGATCCTGTCGCTGGTGCACGAACTGCTCAAGGCGCGGAGAATCGATGTCGACTACGTCGTGCGTTATTCGAACGCGACATGGCTGGTGATCGACGCGCCCGGCACGGCCGAGCACGGGCTGTTCCTGCGCGACAAGGACGGCACGGTACAGATCCACGAGACTGTGACCGAGCAGGTGGTGCCTCTGGGAACGTCGGGCGCGCGGGCAGGGCTTTACGGCCGCGTCGAGCTGCCGGACGGTCGCTTTGCGGTGCCGGCATTCCAGCTGCTTGCGGAAAAATATCTTGATCCGCAGTACGCGCCGGAGGCGGTCGAAAAGGAAACCGGCGTTTCGGCCGAGACCATCCGCGGGCTGGCCACCGAGATCGGCCGCGTCGCCTTCGAGGAGACGATCTCGATCGATCAGCCATGGACCGACGTCAACGGCCAGCGCCACGAGAGTTTTGTCGGCCGCCCGGTGTCGTTCCATGCCATGCGCGGGCTTTCCGCCCATTCCAACGGTTTCCAGACGGCACGCGCGCTGCACATGCTGCAGGTGCTGATCGGCGCGGTCGACTGCCCCGGCGCCTTCCGTTTCGAGCCGCCTTATCCGAAGCCCATCAGCGCCCATCCGACGCCGCACGGCAAGGCCGAGCACTTCGGCTCCAACAAGCCGCTTTCGGGGCCACATCTCGGCTTCCCCAGAGGGCCGGAGGACCTTCTGGTCGATCCGGAAGGGCGGCCGATGCGCATCGACAAAGCCTTTTCCTGGGATGCGCCGATCTCGGCCCATGGGCTGATGCATATGGTGATCGCCAACGCCCATGCCGGCGATCCGTATCCTGTCGACCTGATGTTCCTCTACATGGCCAACATGGCCTGGAACTCGTCGATGAACACATCTGGCGTCATCAAGATGCTGGAAGACAAGGACCCTGAAACAGGCGAATACCGCATCCCGAAGATCATCTATTCTGATGCCTATTCCTCGGAGATGGTCGCTTACGCCGATCTCATCCTGCCCGACACGACCTATCTCGAACGGCACGACTGCATTTCGCTGCTCGACCGGCCGATTTCCGAGCCCGATGCCGTGCAGGACGCGATCCGCTGGCCGGTGGTCGACCCCGACCGCGATGTGCGCGGCTTCCAGACGGTACTGCTCGATCTCGGCGCGCGGCTCAAGTTGCCTGGCTTTGCCGACAACCACGGAAAGCCGCTCTACAAGGATTATGCCGACTATATCGTGCGCCATGAGCGGCGGCCGGGCATCGGGCCGCTGGCCGGTTTCCGCGGCAGTTCGGGCGATCGTGCCGGGCGAGGGGCGTCCAATCCGGAACAGTTGGAGCGCTACATCGAGAACGGTTCGTTCTTCTCGGCCCACATTCCGCTGGAGGCGCAGTTCTTCAAACACGCCAACCAAGCCTACCAGGATTTCGCCGTGCGCATGGGCTTCTTCGACACGCCCCAGCCGGTGATTTTCCAGCTCTATCAGGAGACGCTGCAGAAATTCGTGCTGTCAGCGGAACGCGTGCGCGAACCGTTTGCGCCGGAAACGCACCGGCAGCGCATCCTCGAAACCTTCGATCCACTGCCTGCCTGGTATCGGCCGTTCGAGGAAGCAGCGGTCGCTGCAGACGAATACCCCTATCACGCCATCACCCAGCGACCAGCGGCGATGTACCATTCCTGGGGTTCGATGAACGCGTGGCTGCGGCAGATCCACACCAAGAACCCGCTCTATGTGCCCGGCCCGATCTGCGACCAGCACGGGCTTTCGACCGGTGACTGGGTCTGGGTCATCTCGCATCACGGCCGCATCAAGGTCGAGATCGCGCGCATGGAGGCGGTCAATTCCAGCACGCTGTGGACCTGGAACGCGATCGGCAAGCGGGAGGGGGCGTGGGCCCTCGACCGCGATGCGCCGGAAGCGCAAAAAGGCTTCCTGATGAACCATCTGATCCACGAGCTTCTGCCGCCGAAGGGCGACGGCATGCGCTGGTCGAACTCCGACCCGATCACCGGCCAGGCGGCGTGGTACGATTTGCGCGTGCGCATCGAGAAGGCCGAGCCTGCAAGGGCCAGCGAACCTCATTTCTCGGCGGTCGCACCGGCGCGGCCGCATGCCGAGGAACTGCGCTACGGCCAGGAGTGGGCAAAATGAGGGGAATGTCGAGCGAGACGTTGCGGACAAGTCTCCTCTCCCCGTTCACGGGGAGAGGATGCCGGCAGGCAGGTGAGGGGCAGAGTAATCGCCGCAGGTTCGCTCTGCCCCTCATCCGGTCCTTCGGACCACCTTCTCCCCGTGAACGGGGAGAAGGAAGTGAGGGCTCATGACCAGCCTGCCTTCACTGCCGACGCCGAAGAAACTCGGGCTCGTCATCGACCTCGATGTCTGCGTCGGTTGCCACGCCTGCGTCATCAGCTGCAAGGAATGGAACACCGGCGGGTATGGCGCTGCCCTGTCCGACCAGAAGCCTTACGGCGCCGATGTCTCCGGCACCTTCCTCAATCGCATCCATACATTCGAGGTCGTGCCCGAGGGCGGCCAGGTGATCGGCGAGGCGGGCGAGGCGCGGATCGTGCATTTCCCAAAATCCTGCCTGCACTGCGAGGATGCGCCCTGCGTCACCGTCTGCCCGACAGGTGCTTCCTACAAGCGAGCCGAGGACGGCATCGTTCTCGTCGATGAGAGCAAATGCATCGGCTGCGGCCTTTGTGCCTGGTCTTGCGCCTATGGCGCGCGCGAGATGGACCTCGCCGCCGGGGTGATGAAGAAATGCACGCTCTGCGTCGACCGGGTCTACAATGAGACCCTCAAGGAGGTCGACCGCATCCCCTCCTGCGTACGCACCTGCCCGGTAAACGCCAGGCATTTCGGCGATCTTGGCGATCCGACCTCGGACGTTTCGCGCATGGTGGCCGAACGCGGCGGTTTCGACCTGATGCCGGAGCAGGGCACGCGCCCGACCAACAAATATCTGCCGCCGCGCCCGCGCAAGCCGCTTGCCGCAAGTGCTGCCGTGCTCGCTGAAAACACCGACGGGGCCAAGGGCTTCTTTGCCTGGCTCGATGGAATGCTGGACAGAATCTGAAACATGCATCCAGCACCTTCCATCATCATCTTCACCACGCTATCGGGATTGGGCTACGGGCTTGCCGCCATGCTCGGGCTCGGACTGCTCGATCCCTCCGCAGTGGCCACCAAGACCGCCCATGTGCTGGCGCTGGCAATGATATCAGGCGGGCTCCTGGCTTCGACGTTGCATCTCGGCAATCCGCAGCGTGCCTGGCGGGCGCTGTCGCAATGGCGTTCGAGCTGGCTGTCGCGCGAGGGCGTGATGGCATTGGCGACCTTCGTGCCGCTGGCGCTTTCGGCCTGGTTTGCCGTCATCGACGGACGCTACGTGCCGGCAGTTGGCGTCGTCGGGGCAATGATGTGCGCGGTAACCGTCTACTGCACCGGCATGATCTATGCCTCGCTGCGGTCCATTCAGGGCTGGAACACGCAAGCGACGCCGCTCTGTTACCTGCTTTTCGCAGCCGCCGGCGGGCTTGTGCTCGCGACGGCATTCGCCGCCATCGCGGGCAGCAGCACAGTCGTGCCGGCCACCCTGGGCATTGTTGTGGTCATCGCCGCCTGGTGCGCCAAACATGTCTGGTGGATCCGGCTGCGCACGCTATCGCCTTTGTCGACGCCCGAGACCGCCACCGGTCTTAGCGGTATCGGACGCGTCAGACTGTTCGAGCGGCCGCATATCAACGACAACTACCTGACCCGCGAAATGGGCTTCAAGGTCGCGCGCAAGCACGCGCTGAAGCTGTCGAAGCTTGCGATGATATCGGGCGGAGCCGTGCCGATCCTGTTGCTGGTGGTCGCTATGCTCTCAGGCGCGGGCGCCGTGGCCGTCACCGCATCGGTGCTGGCGGTGGCGTTTTATGCGCTCGGCGTCGTCACCGAGCGCTGGCTGTTCTTCGCCGAGGCCAAGCACGCGGTCATGAATTACTACTGAGGATAATCAGGAGTCGGCAGCCAGCTTGCCGGCCTTGTTCGCCTTGCGCGGCTTGCCGTCCGAGAGCATCCAGCGCTTGTGGAACCACATCCACTGGCCGGGATCCTCGCGCACCCAGCGCTCGACGGTGTCGTTGAGCATCTGGGTAAGCGACTGGACATCGACTGCGCCATCCTCGCGGCGCGGCAGCACGAGCTTGTCTTCCACCGTCAGGCGGTAGCGGTTGCCGGGCAGGCGAATGCAATGAGCCGGGTAGACGTCGCAATCATAGTGGCGGGCGAGCATGGCGAGCACCGGATTGGTCTCGCATTCACGGCCGTAGAACGTCGTCCTCAGTCCGCGATTGAACTTCTGGTCGACGAGCACGCCGACATTGCCGCCGCGGTCCAGGATGCCGGCCAGCGCGAAAGAGGCGCCGCGCTGCGATGCCAGCAGGTCGCCCATGTTCGAGGTGCGCCTCGAAAGGATGTATTCGGCGAGGTAGGGATTGTTCGGCGGCCTGAACAGGGCGGTGATCTTCATGCCGAAGGTCGCAGCCGCGATCGGCAGCAGCTCGAAATTGCCGAGATGGGCGGTGAAGACGATGTGCGGCTTGTCTTCGCCTGCGATCTCCAGGAAATGGTCGATGCCCGACACCTCGATGCGACCGGGGGTCTTTGCCGCGGGGTCGAAATCGAAGATCTGGTCGAGAAAGATGTATTCCGCGCCCAGCCGCCCCATGTTGCCCCACATGTCCAGGGCGATGGCTTCGATCTCGGCGTCGCTCTTTTCCGGATAGGCGTTGCGCAGATTGTCGACGGCGACGCCATGGCGGCCGACCCACGGTCCGACGGTGCGAGCTGCCCGGTCGGCGAAATTCAACGCCTTGTCGACAGGCAGAAGGCGAAGCAGCTTCAGCACCACCAATGCCACCTGGGCGACAAGCCAGTAGTTGAGCATGCGGAGCCGCCCCATGATGCGCATCATCGTGGGGTTGGGAATCTTGCTGGCCTTCCTGCGGGGCAATTCGGAACGATCCTCAGTCGATGCGGAGGATGATCTTGCCGAAGACGTCGCGGCCTTCCATGCGCTTCAGCGCCGTGTCGATGGAGCCGAAATCGACCTCGGTGTCGATGACAGGCTTGACCAGTCCGGCGGCCATCTTCTGCATGGCGTCGGCCATATTTTCCATGCGGCAACCGAAGGAGCCGAGCAGCTTCAGCTGCTGTTGGAACAGCATCATCAGGTTTACTTCGGTCGACACACCAGAGGTCGAGCCGCAGGTGACCAGTCGACCGCCGCGCCTCAGGCTGAACATCGAGCCGGCCCAGGTGTCCTTGCCGACATGCTCGAAGACGACGTCGACACCCTTCTTCTTGGTCAGCTTGCGCACCACGCCTTCGAAGCGATCCTCGCGGTAGTTGATGACGTGGTCGGCGCCGAGCGCCTTGGCCTTTTCGATCTTGTCGTTGGAGCCGACAGTGGTGATGACGGTGCAGCCCATCTTCTTGGCGAGCTGGATCGCTGCCGAGCCGATGCCCGAGCCGCCGGCATGGATGAGAATCGTCTCACCGGGTTCCAGTCTGGCGTTGTCGAACAGCATGTGCTCGACCGTGCCGAAGGTGACAGGTGCAACTGCAGCGCCTACGGCGTCGACGCCGGGAGGGGCCGGCACCAGCAGGCGCGCCGGCAGGTTGATCTTTTCCTGGGCGAAGCCGTCGAGATGGAAGCCGTGCACGCCAGAAACATGTTCGCAGAGATTGTCGCGACCTTCGCGGCAGGGGCGGCACAGGCCGCAGGTGCGGGCGCCGTAGATCGACACCAGCTGGCCGGGCGCAAGGCCGGTCACGCCGGGGCCGACCTGGTCGACTTCACCGGAGGCTTCGGCGCCGATGACCAGCGGCAGCTTGCGCTTGGCAAAGGCCATGCCGCGCCAGCCCCAGACGTCGATGTGGTTGAGGGCAACCGCCTTGATGCGGAGCGTGACTTCGCCGAGGCCGGGCGGCGGCGGCGGGGCAATGTCGACCTGCTCGAGCCGGCGGTCCTCAACGAGCTGCAATGCGCGCATGGTGTCGCTAATCCTTGTCGCTGCGGCGCCCGCGCATCGCATTCGATGCACAAGCGGCGTCGCAGTGCCTAAATTCGTGTAGGCGGTCGCTTAGACCGGTTCCCGCGCCATGACAAGGCAGGTGTTCTGGCCGCCAAAGCCGAAAGAGTTGGAAAGCACGGTGCGAACCTCGGCCTTCCGCTTCACATTCGGCACCACGTCGAGCTCGATCGAGGGATCGGGATTGTCGTAGTTGATGGTCGGCGGAATGACGCCTTCGCGCATGGTCATGAGCGAGAAGGCGGCCTCGATGGCGCCAGCTGCCGACAGGGTGTGGCCGATCATCGACTTGTTCGACGACACCGGAATCTTGCGGATACGCTCGCCGAACACGGTCGAAAGCGACAGATGCTCCATCTTGTCGTTTTCGGGCGTCGAGGTGCCGTGGGCATTGACGTAGTCGATCTCGTCTTCGCTCAGGCCCGCATCGGCAAGCGCTGCCTTGACCGCGCCGATGGCCGGCGAGCCGTCGGGCTTGGAGCGGGTGCGGTGGAAGTCGTCGGCCTTTTCGCCGCAGCCCCTGAGGATGCCCAGCACTTCGGCACCGCGGGCAAGCGCGCTTTCGAGCGATTCCAGCACCAGCGCGGCAGAGCCTTCCGCCAGCACAAAGCCGTCGCGGTCCTTGGAGAAGGGCTTCGATGCCTTTTCGGGCACGTCATTGTTGGTCGAAAGGGCCGACAGCAGCGAGAAGCGGATCAGCGCCTCGGCGGTTGCCGAGCCGTCGGCGCCGACTGACAGCGCGCGGTCGCATTCGCCGCGACGAATGGCTTCGACGCCGAGCTGGATGGCAGTGGCGCCCGATGCACAGGCGGTCGAGGTGGTGATCGGCAGGCCGCGCGTGCCGAAGCGGTCGGCGAGGCGGTCGGCGATCGAGCCGAACTGCGAGGTGTCGAACATGTCGAGCGAGTTCTGGCTGCGCGCTACCTTGAGCAGGCGTTCCGAGGCCGAGCCTTCGTCGTCGCCGGCATAAAGCGCAAAGCGGTCGCGCCAGTCGAGCTCGACCGGCGGGGAGGCAAGGAACAGCGGGCCATCGAAATCGCCGCCGGCAAAACCTGCCTCCTCGACGGCTTCGAGTGCTGCCGTCTCGGCCAGCTCGTAGGTCAGGGCGCTGGCGCCCTTCGTGCTCGACGGCAGGAAATCGACCATGCCGGAGATGCGGGTGTTGAGCAGCTCGGTGGGGAAGCGGGTGATCGGGTGGATGCCCGACTTGCCCGCGGTCAGCGCTGCCCAGTTGTCGGCCTTGCCGACACCAAGCGAGGTGACGACGCCGATACCGGTGACGGCGACCACTGGTCTGCCGAGATGATCCTTCAGATTGGCCATGTTCTGTCCTGACACCCTTCAGCGCGGCGCGGAGACGAGCGCCAAGCCTTCGAATTGGTGATAGCCGACGGCAGTTGCGAGAACATTGCGCGGCTTTCCGGCAAATTCCTTCTCGCCGGCCTCGAATGCCGGATAGCCCGCGCCGCGATCGACGGCGAGCGCGGCAAGGGCCACGGCGAAGGGAAACTGCGCTTCCTTCATGTGCCCGGTGAGCGACGAGAGCGCGCGTGCGGCAATGGGCTTGGCGCCGAGCACTGCCTTCTCGGTCGCGGTCGCGGCATGGGCGCCTGATGCACCCGAGATCGCCAGCAACTCACCGTCGGGCAACTGCGCCCTGGTCAGCAGTTCGGCAAGGCCGGCCTCCAGGCCGCCATCGCGGCGGCGCCGGGCGCGTCCCGAAACGACGGGACCGAGCTGCGCGTAGATCTTCTGGCCGCGGGCTTCGGCATGCTCGCGCGATTCAAGCACGAGGAATGCGCCGCCGGAGCCTGAAACCACGCCGCCGCCTTCGGAGCCCTGGCGCTGCCATACCGGCTTCCACGGGCCGCGATGCAGGTAGCCGGCCAGTTCGTAGCCGAGCAGCATGTCGGAATGTTCGGTCTGGAAGGCACCACCAACCAGCACATGGGTCGACTGGCCGGAGCGGATGCGCGCCGCAGCCGTCTCGATGGCCGAGACGCCTGCACCTTCCTCGCCCATGAAGGTGCGCGAGGAGCCGGTGACCTTGTGGACGATCGAGATGTTGCCGGCCAACAGGTTCGAAAGCTGGGCCAGGAACAGCGTCGGGCGCAGTTCCGTCGTCAGCTTCTCGTTCAGCAGCACGTCGCGGTCGCCGCGCGTCTCGGACGCCGCAAGCACGCCGGCATCGACCGCTTCGTCGCGTTCGCCGCCGCCGGCAGCCACGACCATGTCCATGGTCGTGCTGAGCTCGTCATTGCCCTTGATGCCCGCGTCGTCGAGCGCCATGCCGGCAGTGTAGGTGCCCAGCCGCTGCCAGGTCTCCATCTGCCGCTGGTCGCCGCGCTTGGCGATCTGCAGGCCCCAGTCGATTTCCGGGAGGGGATGGATCGAGTAGGGCGAGAAACGCGCCACGTCGATGACGGGCGCAGCGTCAGGGGCGCTGAGCTTCTGCCAGTGAGCCTCGCCGCCTTCGCCGAGCGAAGAGACGAGGCCGATGCCGGTGATGACGACGTCGCGATTGGCCATGGGCGGCTTCAGTGTTCTCAGGCGCTCTTGGCGGCGACGAGTGCGTCGATCTTGGCGCACAGGTTCTTCATGACGAAATATTCGTCGGTCGAAGCCTTGCCGTCATTGACTTCCTGCGTCCACTTCTCGAGCGGCACCTTGATGCCGAACTCCTTGTCGATCGCAAAGACGATGTCGAGGAAGTCGAGGCTATCGATGCCGAGGTCGTCGATGGTGTGGCTCTCGGGCGTGATGGTGTCGATGTCGATCTCACTCGTCTCGGCAATGATCTTGGCGACTTTCTCGAAGGTCGTGGACACGGCTTTTCCTTTGATGAGTGCGGTCATGAACCTGAAACAGATTCTGCGCGCATAGTGTTGAGGGGCTGTCTAATCGGTTTTTCCGGACAGGAAAAGGCCAAATCCTGCGCCTTGGTTGACGCATCCGGACCCGTCCGCCGGGGAAGGTGCGGGGTTCGGAGCGTCAAAAGACGATGCGGCCAAGCACATGCAGCTTGTCTCCCTGAAGGCCGACGATCAGCGCCTCACCCTCGCGCGCGGCTGCGCCAGTCAGCGCCTGGATGTTCTCCAGATGGGTGACGAGCACGATGTTGTCGGAGCCCGAGAAGTTCTTGATGATGTCCATGACAGCGGCGACGTCGGCCTGCTGGGTGGCGTCGGTGGGCTTGTCCAGTGCCGCCATCGGCTCGACGGCCTGGTCATCGAAGGCGAGGCGGGCGGTCTCCAGCGTTCGGCAATAGCGGCTCGCCAGCACCTTTTCGACCGGTGCGGCGCGCGCGGCAAACAACGCACCGATCTTTCGCGCCTGCTGGCGTCCGCGGTCGGAAAGGTTGAGCTGGGTCGAGCATTTCTCGATGTCGAAGTTGGAAGGCTCGACGGTGCCCGTCGTCATGGCGTTGCGCAGGAGCACGACGTGGCCGCCATTGCGCAGCAGGGCCCAGCCGGCCTCGGTGGCTTGGGCAGGCACTGCAAAAGACAAAAGCAAAAGCGCAAAGGCAATTCTGAGCATGAAAGATCCTGGCCGGCGTTGCGGATATAGGGATGCCAAAGCCGATTGAAAGGCAAGGCGCGCAGAAAGTGCTTTCGCTATACTGGCTTAACCATCCAAGCTTGATCGGCGCGGCGACGGCGGCGATGCTCGTCCCGTTCGATTCCCGAGAAAAAGCGCAGATGTCCCCACTCGTTGAAACCGTGCTCTTCGTCTTCGGCCTGGTGGCACTGGGATATCTTGCCGGCGTCACCGGCTATCTCAGGGTTGAGACCGGTGATGCGCTCTCGGAATTCGCCATCGGGGTGGCGCTGCCGCTGCTTTTGTTCCGCACCATGATCGGGGCGGATTTTCACGGTTCCGCACCCTGGGCGCTTTGGGCCACTTATTTCGCTGCCGTCATCGTCACCTGGACGGCGGGACATCTGGTGACGACCCGACTGTTCGGGCGCGATGGGCAGGCCGGGGTCGTCGGCGGCGTGTCGTCGGCCTTTTCCAATCTGGTCCTGCTCGGCATCCCCTTCATGCTCGGTGTCTTCGGTCAGCAGGGCTTCGAGGTGCTGTCGCTGATCATCTCGGTGCATCTGCCGACCATGATGATGGCCTCCATCATCCTGTTCCAGCTGTTCGGGCCGCGCCGGGACGAGCCACTGCATCCTCTCGAGATCATCAGGGACTTCCTGCGCAAGGTGTTCACCAACCCGCTGATCCTCGGCATCCTGGCCGGACTGGCGTGGCGTGCGACCGGATTTCCGCTGCCGGGGCTTGCCAGCAGCTTCGTCGATGCGCTGGCCAACATCGCCGGCCCGCTCGCACTGTTTGCCATGGGGGTCGGGCTCAGGAAGTTCGGCATCTCCGGCAACATCAAGCCGGCTCTGGCCCTGTCGGTGCTCAAGCTGATGCTGATGCCGGCAGTCGCATTGGGCTTTGCCTGGCTGTTCGGTTTGCCGCCTTTGCCGGCCAAGGTGGCCGTGGCCGCGGCCAGCCTGCCGTCTGGCGTCAACTCCTACCTGATCGCCATCCAGTTCGGCACCGGGCAGGCGCTGGCCTCGAACCAGATGACGATTGCCACCGGCTGCGCTGTCGTGACCACGGCCTTCTGGCTGACGGTCGCCACCATGGTGTTCGGCTGACGGTATTTGGTTGCGGCTGGACCAACGTATCTATGCCATAATCCGGTTGATCGGCGGGCTCACGGCACGCTACTAGTTCCTGACATGGCGTGCCGGACATCTAGCGATCCGCGCGGACGCCGCTTCGACGAATTCTCAAGATCACTTCGCGTCCTGTAGACGCCACACAAGGAGGCCAAGCCATGCTCCAGAAAGCCAGCCAGTTCATGAGGCAGGCCAATCTCATCAACGGCGAATGGGTGCAGGCTGATTCCGGCAAGACCGTCGACGTCATCAACCCCGCCACCGGCCTGAAGATCGGCACCGTACCGCGGTCCGGAGCCGCCGAGACCCGCCGCGCCATCGAAGCCGCGAGCGAAGCCTTCAAGACCTTCCGCAAGACCTCGGCGCTCGAACGCTCGAAGCTTCTGCGCAAGCTTCACGACGCCATCATGGACAATCAGGACTCGCTCGCCGAGCTCTTGACCATCGAGCAGGGCAAGTCGCTGACGGAAGCCAAGGGCGAGATCGGCTCGTCGGCAGCCTATGTGCTGTGGTTCGCCGAGGAAGCGCGCCGTACTTATGGCGACGTGGTCCCGTCGCCATGGGCCGATCGCCGCGTGCTTGTCACCAAGGAGCCGGTGGGCGTCATCGCCGCCATCACGCCGTGGAATTTCCCGTCATCGATGCTGTCGCGCAAGCTCGGGCCGGCGCTGGCTGCCGGTTGCACCGCCGTGGTCAAGCCTGCTTCGCAGACGCCTTATTCGGGCCTTGCCTGGGGCGCGCTGTGCGAGGAAGTCGGCTTCCCCAAAGGCGTGGTCAACGTCGTGACCGGCTCGGCCGGCGAAATCGGCGACGAGATCTGCGCCAATCCGCTGGTCAAGAAGATTACCTTCACCGGCTCGACCGAGGTCGGCAAGATGCTGATCGCCAAATCGGCTTCGACCGTGAAGAAGGTGTCGATGGAGCTTGGCGGCAATGCGCCGTTCCTGGTCTTCGACGACGCCGATATCGATCGTGCCGTTGAAGGCGCCATTACGGCCAAGTTCCGCAATTCGGGCCAGACCTGCGTCTGCACCAACCGCTTCTTCGCCCAGGCTGGGATCTACGACAAGTTCGTGGCCAAGCTTGCCGAGGCTTCGAACAAGCTCAAGGTCGGCTCCGGCCTGGATGCCGGCGTGCAGCAAGGTCCGCTGATCGACGAAAAGGCCGTCGAGAAGGTCGAGGAGTTCATCGCCGACGCCACGGCAAAGGGCGGCAAGGTGGTTGCCGGCGGCAAGCGCCATGCGCTTGGCGGTTCGTTCTTCGAACCGACCGTCATTTCCGACGCCACGCCTGCCATGATGTTCATGAAGGAAGAGATTTTCGGCCCGGTCGCCCCGGTGTTCAAGTTCGAGACCGAAGAGGAGGCGATCGCGCTCGCCAACGACACCGAGTTCGGCCTCGCGAGCTATTTCTACACCGGCAATCTCGGCCGTGCCTTCCGCGTGATGGAAGGGCTGAAATACGGCATGGTCGGTGTCAACGAAGGCCTGATCACCACGCCTGAAGCGCCGTTCGGCGGCGTCAAGGAGTCGGGTCTTGGCCGCGAGGGCGGGCATCAGGGCATCGAGGATTATCTCGACACCAAATATGTCTGCATCGGCGGGCTGGGGCTCTAAGACTCTCCATATAAGGGTCTTTGGCAACGCGCGGTCCAACTCGGACCGCGCGTTTTCTTTAGTCGTTGAATCCGGAAGCGGACGTAAATTGCTGTAATTGTTGGTATTGGCCGACCTGCGGTGCGGTTGGGTTCAGGGGCGTTGGTCATGTGTCGCCGATCGAATAGCCAAGCGGCTGAGATCGGGCCATGTTGCGAATGCCGCGAATCCGATGCGGCCGGGAAGGCGTGCCGCCGGCAAAACGTTGTCGGCAGGCGGGAGGAACTGGAATGACTTCAGCGTGGCGCATGGTCGTCGGGGCGTTCGGGCTGGTTGCCCTGGCAATCGGCTTTCTCGCCGTCGTCTATCTGACCGCGCCCGCCAAGCCAGGGCCTGATCTCGAGCGTTCCAAGAACTCCGCCAAGGGGCTCTATTCGCTGACCATTGCGCCCGAGGCGGGCGAGCCGAAGCAGGGCGAACTGCATGCCTGGGTGGTCACGGTAAAGACGCGTCAGGGCGCGCCGGTCGAAGGGGCCGCCATCTCCATCGGCGGTGGCATGCCCGAACATGCCCACGGCCTGCCGACCAGCCCCGATGTTACCGCCTATCTGGGCGACGGCCGCTATCGGATCGAAGGCATGAAGTTTTCGATGACCGGCTGGTGGCAGCTCAAATTCGGCATCTCGGCGCCCGCCGGGGCCGACGAAGCGACGTTCAATCTGGTGCTGTGAGACGATGGCTGGCGGCCTGCTCAACAAGCTGATTGCGACTGCGGCACTGGCCGCCGTGCTGGCAGGCTGCAGTGATGCCGGTTTCAGCGATACGGAAAAGCGCACCATCGCATCGATGTCGTTGTCGGCACTTGCGCCGCTGCCGCCGGACCCGACCAACCGCTTTGCCGACGATCCCGGGGCTGCCGCGCTTGGTGCTACGCTGTTCTTCGATACCGGCATGAGCCGCGACGGCAACGTTGCCTGCGGCACCTGCCACAAGATCGACCGCCAGTTCCAGGACGATCTGCCGCGCGGCAAGGGCGTCGGCGAGACCAACAGGCGCACAATGCCGCTGGCAGGCGTGGCGCGCGATCCGTTCTTCTTCTGGGACGGCAGGCGAGACAGCCTGTGGTCGCAGGCGCTGACGCCGCTCGAAAACCCGCTCGAACACGCCGGCACACGCACGGCCTACGCCCATTACATCAAGCGCCGCTTCGGCGAGCGTTACGAGCGCATTTTCAGGCCGCTGCCCGACCTTTCGACCGTGCCGGCAAGTGCTGGTCCGTTCGGGACGCCCGCCGAGCAGGCGGCCTGGGCCGGGATGACCGACGTCCAGCGCGACGGCGTCGATCGCCTCTATTCCGACATCGGCAAGGCAATCGCTGCCTTCGAACGCTCGCTCGTCCATGGCAAGACCCGTTTCGACCGCTTCGCCGATGCTTTGGCGCAAGGCCGGCAGCCATCGGCCGGAGACGATCTGACTTCAGAGGAACGGCAGGGGCTCCGGCTGTTCATCGGCAAGGCCAATTGCTCGACCTGCCATACCGGCCCGCGCTTTACCGACAACCACTTCCACAACACAGGCGTTCCGCCGGCTGCCGGCCTGCCTGAGGATCGCGGCCGCGTCGCCGTTCTGGCCGAGGTGCAGGCCGACCCATTCAACTGCCTCGGCAAATTCCGTGACGGCGGCGAGGAGGCGTGCGGAGAGCTGCGTTTCATGCAGAAGAGTTCGCCGGAACTGGTGCGTGCCTACAAGACGCCGTCCTTGCGCGGGGTGGCCGAGCGTCCGCCTTACATGCATGCCGGCCAATTCGCGTCGCTGGAGCAGGTCGTCGGTCATTACGCCACGGCCCCGAAGGCGGTCGAGGGCGAAACGGAGATACATCCGGTCGCCCTTTCCGATCGTGAAAAGGCAGCGCTGGTGGCGTTCCTGAAGACGCTCAGCGAGTAATCAGCGGTCCTTCACCGTCTCCATCGCCACGAAGGTCGACGTCTGGGCGACGTGGGGCAGGGCCGAGATGCGCTCGCCCAGCACGCGGCGATAGGTGGCAATGTCCCTGGTGCGGACCTTCAGCAGATAGTCGAAGCTCGCCGCCATCATGTGGCATTGCTCGATCTCACGCACGGCATGGACCGCGCGGTTGAAATCGTCGAGGGCTGCCGAGCGGGTGTCGGAAAGCTTGACCTGGACAAAGGCGACGTGGCCTTCGCCCATGCGCTCGCTGTCGATGACCGCCTGATAGCCCCTGATGAAGCCTTCTTTCTCCAGTCGCTTGACCCGCGCCTGCACCGGGGTCTTGGAAAGTCCCACTTTTGTGGCAAGCTCTGCCATCGACAGGCGGCCGTCGCGCGAAAGGGCGAACATGATGTTGCGGTCGATGCGGTCCAATTGGTCTTCAGGCATGGAATTGGCGGCTCATTTGGGGAGTAGTTGGCGTCAATCCTAGGCGAATTGGTCTGCAAAGTCGAATTATTTGGACCGGCTGGAATCCGGGCGATGTGCTAGTTTTCGTCAAAATGCCCGAGCGTGAATTCGCGCCGGGCGTAGCCTCAACCGCTCCACAGGATCGCCATGCAAGCGCTCGACGCCATCCGCCAGGAAATTCGCGCCAACTACCTTCCGGACGAAGCCGCCGCCGTGAAGCGGCTGGCTGATCTGGCCAACCTTTCCACTGACGACCGCAAGGCGATTTCCGCCCGTGCGGCCGATCTCGTGCGCGCCGTTCGCGGCTCGACCGATCCGCGGCTGATGGAAGTGTTCCTTTCCGCCTACGGACTGTCGACCAAGGAAGGCGTGGCGCTGATGTGCCTCGCCGAGGCATTGCTGCGGGTGCCCGACACCGAGACCATGGACGACCTCATCGCCGACAAGATCGCGCCGCATGACTGGTCGTCGCATTCGGGCGGTTCGAGCTCGATCTTCGTCAATGCCTCGACCTGGGCGCTGATGCTGACCGGCCGCGTGCTGGACGAAGGCGAGGGCTCGATCGAACGCACGCTGCGTTCCATGGTGCGCCGTCTCGGCGAGCCGGTGATCCGCACTGCGGTTGCCGCTGCCATGCGCGAAATGGGCGAGCAGTTCGTGCTCGGCCGCACCATCACCGAAGCGGTCAAGCGTGGCCGCTCGATGATCCAGAAGGGCTATCTCTACTCCTTCGACATGCTGGGCGAGGCCGCCCGCACCGAAGCTGACGCACTGCGTTATCACCGCGCCTATGCCGAGGCGATCTCGTCGCTCGACAATGGCACCAACGGCCCCGACATCCGCTACAACCACGGCATTTCGGTGAAGCTGTCGGCGCTGCACCCGCGCTATGAAGTCTCCCACAAGGAAGACATGCTGCCTGTCATGGCCGAGCGGCTTTTGTCGCTGTGCCTGGCAGCCAAGCGTGCCCGGATGGGCCTCAACATCGATGCCGAGGAGGCCGACCGCCTCGACCTGTCGCTCGACGTCATCGAGCGCGTGCTCGCCCATCCCGACCTGGCCGACTGGCACGGCTTCGGCGTCGTCGTACAGGCCTATGGCCCGCGCACGGCGTTTGCCATCGACTGGCTCTATGCTCTGGCCAACAAGCTCGACCGCAAGATCATGGTGCGCCTGGTCAAGGGCGCCTATTGGGACACCGAGATCAAGCGCGCCCAGACGCTGGGCCTGCCTGGCTATCCGGTGTTCACCCGCAAGGCCAACACCGACGTCTCCTACATGGCCTGCGCCCGCAAGCTCTTGTCGATGACGGATCGTATCTACCCGCAGTTCGCCACGCACAACGCACACACGGTCGCCGCCATCCTGTCGATGGCCTCGGATCGCACCTCGTTCGAATTCCAGCGCCTGCATGGCATGGGCGAGGCCCTGCACGAGACGGTACGCAAGGCCGAGGGCACGCGTTGCCGGATCTATGCGCCTGTCGGCGCACATTCCGACCTGCTTGCCTATCTGGTTCGCCGCCTGCTCGAAAACGGCGCCAACTCGTCCTTCGTCCACCAGCTGACCGACGAGGACGTGGCACCTGAGGACATCGCCCGCGATCCGCTCGAGACGGTGGAGACGCAAGGGCCGGCCTCCAATCCGTCGATACCGACCCCTTCGGCGATCTTCGGCGCCGGCCGTCCCAATGCCAAGGGCTGGGATATCACCGACATCACGACGATGGCTGCGATCGATCAAGCCAAGTCGGCATTCAAGGGCCCCGACCGCTGGACGGCCAAGCCGATCACGCGTGCCGCCGGTTATGGCGCGTCGCGCAAGGTGATCAACCCGGCCAAGCCGTCCGACGTCGTCGGCACCGTTACCGAGGCAGCCGCCAAGCAGGTGGACACGGCCGTTCGCATCGCCGTCGAGGCGCAGCCGGCCTGGGCGAAGAAGCCTGTCGCCGAGCGCGCCGCCATCCTGCGCCGCACAGCCGACCTCTATGAGGCCAATGCGGTCGAGTTCTTCGCGCTTGCCACCCGCGAGGCCGGCAAGTCGCTGTCCGACGGCGTCGCCGAAGTGCGCGAGGCGGTCGACTTCCTGCGCTACTACGCTGCCGAAGCCGAGAAGGCCGAGGCCGGCACCGAGGCGCGCGGCGCCATCGTCTGCATCTCGCCATGGAACTTCCCGCTGGCCATTTTCACCGGCCAGATTGCAGCGGCACTTGTGACCGGCAACACCGTCATCGCCAAGCCCGCCGAGCAGACGCCGCTGATCGCGGCGCGTGCCGTCGAGATGATGCGCGAGGCCGGCGTACCCGAGGACGTGATCCAGCTTTTGCCGGGCGACGGCCCGAATGTCGGCGGACCGCTGACGGCCGACCCGCGCATTGCCGGCGTCTGTTTCACCGGTTCGACCGAGGTCGCCAAGATCATCGAGCGGCAGCTTGCCGAGACGGCACAGCCCGACGCGATGCTGATCGCCGAGACAGGCGGCCTCAACGCCATGATCGTCGATTCCACCGCACTTCCCGAACAGGCGATCCGCGACGTGCTGGCCTCGTCGTTCCAGAGTGCCGGCCAGCGCTGCTCGGCACTGCGCGTGCTTTACGTCCAGAAGGACGTCGAGAAGAAGATGGTCGAGATGCTGAAGGGCGCCATGGATGCGCTCACCGTCGGCGATCCGTGGCATCTGTCCACCGATGTCGGCCCTGTCATCGACGAGGAAGCGCAAAGCGGCATTCGCGATTACTGCGCCAAGATGGAAGCGGGCGGCAAGCTGATCGCCAAGCTCGACGCGCCTGCGGACGGCCGTTTCGTTGCCCCGCATGTCTTCAGGGTCAAGGGCATCGAGGACATGGAGCGCGAGGTCTTCGGCCCGGTGCTGCATGTCGCGACCTTCGATGCCGATCAGATCGACGAGGTGGTCGCGGCCATCAACCGCAAGGGCTACGGCCTGACGTTCGGCCTGCACACCCGCATCGAGGGCCGCGTGCAGCATATCGTCGACAGCATTCATGCCGGCAACATCTACGTTAACCGCAACCAGATCGGCGCGGTGGTGGGTTCGCAACCTTTCGGCGGCGAGGGCCTTTCCGGCACCGGTCCCAAGGCCGGCGGCCCGCACTATCTGCGCCGGTTCCGCAAGTCGGCCGAAAGCGGCCAGGTCACGGCTGACGGCCGCAAGGTGACGGCAACCGAGCTGGTCGACAATCTGGTCGATGCCGGCGAGTGGGCGACACGCGGCGACCGCATCGCCATCCTGCGCAAGCATCTGCGCGGCAAGGGTGCGCAGGCAATCGCCGCTGCTGCCGGGATCGATTTCGGCCAGGTCGACCTGCCCGGGCCGACCGGCGAGGCAAACACGCTGTCGCTGAACCCGCGCGGACGCGTGCTCGTGCTCGGGCCCGATGCCGAGACGCTGCTCGCCCAGGCGATCCAGGCGCTCGCCGCCGGCTGCTCGGTGCTCGCTGTTGCCCCCGGCGCGCCGGCTGCCCTGCAGGCGCTGCTTGGCAAGGGTCTGCCTGTGGCGGCTCTTGACGCTCGCGCCGACCCGGTCGAGGCGCGTGCGCTTGCCGTCGATGCGGTCGCCTATTCGGGCACGCAGGAAGGCATGAAGACCATTCGCAAGGTGCTGGCCGAACGCAAGGGGCCGATCGTTCCGCTGATCAGCGAAATGATCTATCCGGCAGCCTACGCCCACGAGCGAGCGGTCTGCGTCGACACGACGGCTGCCGGCGGCAACGCCAGCCTGCTGGCCTCGGTCTGATCAAAAATGAAAGGGGCAGGCTCAGGCCTGCCCCTCTATCTCTTCCGGCGCGCAGCCGAACCGCAAAAGGTTGCCGTGCGGATCGTGGATGTAGAATTCCTTCATGTTCCACGGCCGCACCGTAAAGGCGCTCAGCCGTTCCACCGCTCGCGCCGAGAATTCGGCGTGCAGGGCAGGGACCTCGCCGCCCCTGATGTAGCAGGACGTGACCTCGGGCAGCTTCCGGTCGTCCGTCTTCCAGAAATGAATCTCGATCTCGCCACGTCGGACGATCAGGTAGTCGTCCATGTCAGGCCCGATGACCTCGAAGCCTAGCCGGTCGCGGTAGAAGTCACGGCTCTCGCCGATGTCCGGCGAGGGCATGACGGGAATGCTGCGGGCAAGGTCGGTCATTTCAGGCGCCTTCGACGACCGAAAAGCCCTCGAACTGTGGATGGCCGACATAGGACGCCTTGGACGAACCGGCGTTCTTGTGCGCGGCGCGGAAATTCTCCGACTTCGTCCAGGCGACAAAATCGTCCTGGCTCGCCCAGACCGTGTGCGAGGCGTAGAGCGTGTAGCCTTCTGCCTCGTTGACCGGCCCGCGCAGCAGGTGGAACTCGCGAAAGCCCTTCATTTCGTTGAGGGTAGAGTCGCGGTTCTTCCAGACGTCCTCGAAGGCCGTCTCTGAGCCGTTCTGGACCTTGAAGCGGTTCATGGCGATGTACATGCTTTTTCCTCTCAGCTGTTCTTGGCGGCATCGGTCGGCCGGATCGGGTGGAGTGTCACAATCTTTTCGCCGGCGAGGTGCGCTGCGTTCACGGGGTTCGGACCGGCCTGCCGGAAGCCTGCGTCGCGATAATGAGCGAGTTCGGCGACCTTGTCGCTCAAGGATGCCGCTGCCATCCGGTCGATCAATTCGCGCAGCTCCGGCCGCAGGCCGTCACCACGCACGGTCGACATGGCATCCAGGGTCCTCAACAGAGACATCGTTGTCATCCTCTTTCGAAGCAAGTCATCGCGTTTCCAGAGGGATTTCGAAGTGCCAGGTCGAACGCCCGGCTTCGGGCGGAATGGGGGGGAAAGGCGCCGCGCGGCGCACCGCGTCGAGGCCCGCCTTGTCGATCGCCGGCACGCCGGAACTGCTTGTCACGCTGACTGAGCTCACGCTGCCATTTGCCGTGACGACGAACGAAACGACCACTACACCCTTGCCCTTCGACATTCTGAACGATCTTGACAGCTTTGAGCGGACCTTGCCGGAATAGTTGGAGACCGCTGCATTGCCTGCCGATGCGCTGCTGCCGTTCTTGCCTTTGGTGGTGGTGGTGCCGTTGTCCGCGCCGTCGGCCACGCCCCTGCGGGCGTCGGCCTGGCCCTTGCCGCCGGATCCTGCCTTGGTGGGGGCCGGCTGCTTGGCGGGGGTCTTTTCCACCTTCTTTTGCTGCTCGGCCTTCTTCTCAGGCTTCTTTACCGGCTTCGGCTCGGCTTTCTTCAGCGGCTCTGGCTTCACCGGCTCGGGCTTCACGGGCTCTGGCTTTGGTTCCGGCTTGACGGGCTCCGGTTCAGCCTCGGCGGCGATCTCTTCAGCAACCGGTACCGGCTCGACCTCGGTTTCGACCGGTTCGACCTGTGCCATCTCGACGGGCTTCTGGACGATGTTGTCGTCCTCGACGGACTCGATCTTGTCGGTGGCAAGGATTTCCGGCAGCGGATCGGTGGTCATCGGCTGCACCGGCTGATCGGTGACCGGCTGGATGGTTTCGGTAACAGGCGTTGCCTGTGCCGCGGTTTCAACCGCCTCGGCGGGTGTGAGTTCCGGCACGGCCTGGGCTTCGACCGTCTCGACGGGCTTGGCGTCCAGCATCGTGATCATCGTCACATTGGTGATCGTGTTGGGATCGATCTCCGACTTGTCGCCCGCGGCCGACTGGTCCTCGGAGGCATTGCCGAGCAAGGTGATGCCGGCATCGGCGCTGCCTTCGATCAGAACCTGGTCTTCGTCGCCCCGCGTCATGAAGAACATGGCGACCGCGGCGTGGAAAACACATGAAGCCAGGATCGCGGCCAGCCACTTGCGGCTGCGGAGCCCGACCGCGGGTTGCTTCGGCGACAGCGGCTCGCTTGCCGGCACCTGAAGCAGCGGGCTGGCGTCGGCCAGGACGCTTCTGTGCGCCGTGTCGCGGGCGCCGATGCGCAGTGCGCCGCGCGGGATTGCGAATTCGGGGTCGTCGGGCTCGACCGGCCAGGCACCGATGCCAGCCAGAGGCCAGGCGACGGTGCTTTTGGCGAAGGCCGGTTCCAATCCCACGTCTGCCCCCTCAGATACCGAACGCGATGCCGGACTTGGATGCGGTGCGCAGCGACTTCACGCAGGCTGCGGGCTCGACGCCCGGGCCGGTGCACTCGGTGGCATGGTTGATCAGCACGCGGCTGACCTTGGTGCAGTCGGTTCCCGGCAGGTCGAAGCGGGTCACCTTGGTTTTGCCCGCGGGCAGGTCCTTGAAGTCGAGCACGGTCAGCCGGTCGACCACGCCGGCGTCGTTGAACAGCGCGATCTCGAAGGCGGCCTTGGACAGCTCTGTACCGAGATTGTTGGTGACAACAAAGGTGAAGCGGCAGCCCTTGTCTGAGGGCTGCGCTGCGTTGAGCTCGAGCACAAGCTCGGGAGAGGGGCTCTGGGCGACGGCGATTGCCGCCGTCGCGAGAAGAGCCGCCGCCCCGACGAACGATGTCGCGAGGTGGCGCATCGTTACCAGCCGAACTGCTTGGACAGGGAAACCTTGAACGTACGGCCCTTGGCGTCGTCGTTCACGAGGAATTCCTTGTACTGCTTGTTGAACACGTTATCGATGCCGAAGTTTGCTTCCCAGCCGGACAGCTGACCGTCCTGCGGCTTCCACGTGAAGAAGATGTCGTGGACATCGAAGGCCTTGGAGTAGCGTGTCTCGTTGGCCGGCGGCGTGCTGGTGTCGCGGCTCTTGTCCTGCGGTCCTGCAACAAAGCGGGCCTTCCAGCCAAACCTGATGTCGTAGTCCGGCACCTTGCCGCCAAGCGTGAGGGCAAGTTCATGCGGCGCGATCGTCGTCAGATAGGCATTGGTTTTCTTGTTCTTGCCGACGACGTACGAGTACCCCGCATTGGCGAAAACATAGTCGGAATCATATGCCGCCTCGACTTCGAAGCCATAGAGTTCGGCCTTGTCGATGTTTTCGAACCCGGGCTTGTTGTTGAAGCCGGCGGCGAAAGGCCTGTTCAGTGCGATCAGATTCGTCACGTCGTTATAGAAACTTGTGACCTTCAACTGTCCCGCGTCGCCGTCCTGCACCAGATCGTTGCCGGAGAGCGCAAAACCAGCTTCGAAATTGTTTGACTGTTCCTTCTTCAGGCCAAGGCTTGGCAGGAATGTCGACGAAGAACTCGCAGTCGAGAACACCTCGTCGATGGTCGGGAAGCGTTCAGTGTGTGCGATGGACCCAAAGACGGCGACAGCGTCGTTTATCTTGTAGTGGGCGGCAATCTTCGGTGAGAAGGCGGTGTCATCGCTGTCGGCTGCGGTCGTGCCTGTTCCAGGATTGATAACAGCGGAATCTGGTGACAAGCGGTGCCAGTCAAGCCGCATGCCGGAAATCAGCGTCAATCGCTCGTCCCAGACGAACTCGTTCTGAGCGAAGACGCCGGTTTTCACGTCGGTACCCTCTGGATGGAAGGTAACCGGAAACTGAGTGCCGTCGTTGCGGAATGCCTCGGCCTCGCGCGTCTGATAGCTGGACTGTGAACCTACGGTCAGATGGTTGACCCAGTTGTCGCCAGTCCAGTCCATCGTGTTCTGGGCATTGAACTGCCAGGTCTGGTAGCCGTAGTTCGAATCGCAGACGACCGCGAACGACCCGGCGCTGCAGGATGACCGCAGGTCGGCATTGCGCTGTTCATTGGTCGTGTTGGAGTATGACGCCGATACCTTCACATCGAGCATGTCATTGTCGGAGAACGGATTCTCGTAGGAGACAACCGCCGTGCGATCGATGACGTGCCGGTCGATCAGGCCGAAGAACGCGGCTGCGCTGGTCTGCGACAGCTGCTGGTCATCGAGATTGGAGTCCCATTGCTGGTAGGACATCCGCAGCTTGCCTTCGTCGCCAACGTTGAAGGTGCCCTTGGCGAGACCCGACCAGGCCTTGAAGTTCGAGCCGATGACCTCCTTGCCATTGCCGGATTCGTAAGGATCGGACGCACGGTAGTTGCCGGTCAGCAGGAACTCGGCGTTCTCGCCCCAACGCTGGGCCAGCACCGAAGAGAGCAGGTAGCCATTGCCATTGCTGTTCCAGGAGCTCTTGAGCCGCAGCGCGCCCGTCTGTCCCTCGGCGATGAAGTCGGAAGCGTCCTTGGTCTCGAAATTGATGACGCCGCCAAGCGCGCCTGAGCCATAGAGGGTGGACGAAGCCGGGCCGCGCAGCACTTCGACGCGCTTGTACAGTTCCGGATCGGAGAAGAACGAGCCGAGACGATACTGTTCGTAGAATTTCTGGGCGCCGTCGACATTGACGATGATGCGGCCGCCGTCGCCCGTGTTCTCAGGCGCCCCGATGCCACGGATGTTGAAGCTCTGGCCAAGCAACCTGTCCGAGCCGGTAACATTGACGCCGGGCGTGGCGCGAATGATCTCACCGATGGTCTCGGGCTGAAGCCGGTCAATGTCCTCCTGGTCGACGACGGTAACGGCCTGAGGTGTGTCGATCGCCACCTTTTCCTTGCCGGCGCCGATGACGAGGCGCTGCAGCAGCGTCACGCGGCCTTTCTTTTCCTGTTCATTCGTCTGCGCTTCCTGCGCTTGTGCGGCCTGCAATCCGACCAGCACCATTATCGCCGCTCCGCCCAGCAGAGCAGCCTTGTTCCGAGCAACCAGCCCCATGTCCCAACTCCAAATGTCCCATGCTGGCTCGCTCGGCGCTTGCTTGCATTTTTTCGTCTGCCGGTCGCGTCTTAAATCTTGACTCGTTCACTCCGGTATTGCACTGACTAATAAACATGATTGTTCGAGTCAACTAATTGATTTGAACCTGATGGACCACGACCGGCTGGGCCGGCGGGGCGAACGGACAAAGGAGTGCAATGAGATGAATTCGCACGACCCGAACCACTTCCGTTCCGGCCAATATCGGCACGGATACCGCAGGCCCGAAGGGCAGGGTGGGCCTCGTCCGATGGCGGGAACGCTGGCCGTCAGGACGCTGACCAGCGAGTCGCTGTTCCTTGGCGATTTCGAGATCGGCATCGACCATGGCGGCGCACTCTACCGCCTCAAGATTACCCGTCAGGGCAAGCTCATTCTCAACAAGTAGGTATTCGAAAATGGACCAGCGCGTTAAGCCCAACCCACAGGAAATCAGGCGGGCCCGGGCCGAGAACCCGAAAATGCGCGAGCGCGATCTCGCCAGCCAGCTAGCCATTTCCGAGGCCGATCTGGTCGCCGCCCATTGCGGCGACGGCGTCTTCCGCATCGAGCCGCGTGTCAACGACATGCTGGCCGGTCTGGAGGCTGTCGGCGAGGTCATGGCACTGACCCGCAACGAAAGTGCCGTGCACGAGAAGATCGGCATCTACGACAAGGTCGTGCCGGGCAAGCATGCGGCCATGGTGCTTGGCGAGCAGATCGACCTCAGGATATTCCCGAGCGCCTGGGCGCATGGCTTTGCTGTCGAAAAGCGCGACGGCGACGACATCCGCCGCAGCCTGCAGTTCTTCGATGCCGCGGGCACTGCCGTGCACAAGGTGCATCTGCGACCGGCGTCCAATCTCTATGCCTACCAGAAGCTGGTTGAGACGCTTGCGTCGGACAATCAGGACCCGTCCGTCGCGACGGTTCAGGCGACTGTCGCCGAGCCCGCCGACCAGGGCGCTGCAAGCATCGACGAATTGCGCGATCGCTGGAGCAAGCTGACCGACACCCACGAGTTCTTCGGCATGTTGAAGTCGCTGAAGCTCGGCCGCCAGCAGGCGATGCGCATGGTTGGCCGCGACTATGCCTGGACGCTGGACAAGGATGCGCTTCCGGCCATGTTCGAGCAGTCGGCCCAGAGCAGCCTGCCGATCATGTGCTTCGTCGGCAACCATGGCTGCATCCAGATCCACTCCGGGCCGGTGACGAACGTCAAGCCGATGGGGCCGTGGATCAATGTGATGGACGAGACCTTCCATCTCCATCTGCGGGCCGACCATGTCCAGGAACTCTGGGCAGTGCGCAAGCCGACCAAGGATGGTCATGTGACCTCGGTGGAAGCTTATGACGCCAATGGCGACATGATCATCCAGTTCTTCGGCAAGCGGAAGGAAGGCCAGGACGAGCGTACCGAATGGCGCGGCCTTGTCGAGAACCTGGCTGTTTCCGCGCAGCAGAACGCGGCGTGAGGACTATGAACATGTCGATTTCCAAGGGGCTTCTGCGCTCGGCCGCGCTGGGGCTTGCCCTTCTTTCTGCCACTGCCGCCAGCCAGGCGGCAGAAGGGTTGAGCGTCCTGCCGGACCGCTCGCGCGTTGCATCCGTCGGCGGCTCGATCACCGAGATCGTCTATGCGCTGGGTGAGGAAAAGTCGCTTGTCGTCCGCGACTCGACCAGCGTCTATCCCGAGGCAGCTTTCAAGCTGCCCGACGTCGGCTATATGCGGGCGCTGTCGCCGGAAGGCGTGCTGTCGGTCAATCCATCGGGCATCCTGGCGCTCGAGGGCAGCGGTCCGAAGGAAGCGGTCGACGTTCTGAAGAAGGCGAGCATTCCCTTCATCAACGTGCCGGAAGGATTCAGCCACAAGGGCATCATCGACAAGATCCGTGTCGTCGGCAAGGCGCTCGACGTCGAAGCCAAGGCGGAAGCCCTGGCCAAGGAGGTCGACGGGCAGCTGAGCGAGGCCGAGGCGCTGACCAAGGACATTCCCGCCGACCAGCGCAAGCGCGTGCTGTTCATCCTGAGCATGCAGGGCGGCAAGATCCTGGCCTCCGGCAACAACACTGCGGCCGACGGCATCATCGCCATGGCCGGAGGCGTCAACGCGGTCGAGGGCTACTCCGGCTACAAGCAGCTTACCGACGAAGCGGCGATCACCGCAAAACCGGACATGATCCTGATGATGGATCGCGAGGGCCAACTCGCCATCGATGACAGCCAGATCTACGGCCATCCGGCAATCGCCTCGACCCCTGCAGGCCAGGCCAGGAAGGTGATCCGCATGGATGGTGCCTATCTTCTGGGCTTCGGGCCGCGCACTGCCGGTGCGGTCAAGGATCTTGCTGCAGCGCTCTATGGCGACGCGGTCAAGAAATAGGACCGGTAAAGTGACGGATGAAACGATTGCCGGCGTTGCCGGCACCGGCGCGGACGGACGCCCTGCGAGTGGCGACCGTTCGGCCAGGGCAGTGATCGTCATTTGCCTGCTCGCCGTTGTGCTTGCCTTCACGGCGCTGACCAGCCTGACCTGGGGCGCCTCCGATGCCTCGGCACTTGGTCTGGTCGGCGAATGGCTGTTCGGCTCGACGCCGGGCAACGAGGCACTGTCGGCGCGAGACGCCATCATCGTCTATGACATTCGCCTGCCGCGCGTGATCCTGGGCATCCTGATTGGAGCGGCGCTCGCCGTATCGGGTGCTGTGATGCAGGGCCTGTTCCGCAATCCGCTGGCCGATCCTGGCCTTGTCGGCGTTTCCTCCGGTGCAGGCCTGGGCGCCGTCTTGATCATCGTGCTCGGAGCAAGCGTGTTGATGCCCGTCACGGCCCTGTTGGGCACCTATGCTCTGCCGCTGGCTGCCTTCTTTGGCGGACTGCTCACGACCATCATTCTCTACAACGTCGCAACCCGTCAGGGGCGAACCTCCATTGCCACCATGCTGCTCGCCGGCATCGCGTTGGGGGCGATGGCGATGGCGCTGACCGGAGTGATGGTCTACATGGCCGATGACCGGCAGTTGCGCGACCTGACCTTCTGGCAGCTCGGCTCGCTGGCGGGCGCAACCTGGATCAAGATAGCCGCCGCCGGTCCGATCATCGTCCTGGCGCTGGCGGTGACTCCGTTCCTGGCAAAGGGGCTGAACGCCCTGTCGCTCGGCGAGGCGACCGCCGCGCATCTCGGCGTCCCCGTGCAGCGGCTGAAATATATCGCCATCGTCTCGGTCTCGGCGGCAATCGGCGCGTCGGTTGCCGTCAGCGGCGGCATCGGCTTCATCGGCATCGTCGTGCCGCATCTGCTGAGATTGGCCATCGGCCCCGACAACCGCTACCTGCTGCCGGCTTCGGCGCTGCTTGGCGCCAGCCTGCTGCTGCTCGCCGATGCCGTCAGCCGCACCATCGTCGCACCGGCGGAGCTTCCCATCGGCATCATCACAGCCGCGGTGGGCGGGCCGTTCTTCCTGTGGATCCTGCTGCGCAACCGCAGCGTGATCGACCTCTGAGCCTTGAGGACGTGAACATGCTCGAAGCACGCCAGGTTTCCGTCTCGATCGGCGCCAAGCGGATCGTCAACGACATCGACTTCACCGTCCGCCCAGGCGAGCTCGCCGCGATCGTCGGTCCCAATGGCTCGGGCAAGACGACGTTCCTGAAGGCGCTGACCGGCGAGCTGTCCTATTCCGGCAGCATCTCGCTCAACGGCAAGGACATTTCGGCGCTGAAACCCTGGCAGGCCGCCTCCATGCGGGCGGTGCTGCCACAGTCGACGGCGCTGTCGTTTCCATTCACCGTTCGCGAGATCGTCAAACTCGGGGTCACCGGCGGCCGTTCGGGCGCGCTGGCGGGAGAGGACGATCGACTGCCCGACCGGGCATTGGCGCGCGTCGATCTCGAAGGGTTTGCCGGGCGCTTCTATCAGGAACTGTCGGGTGGCGAGCAGCAGCGGGTGCAGCTGGCGCGCGTGCTCTGCCAGGTGTGGGCGCCGGTGCTGGACGGCAAGCCGCGTTACCTGTTCCTCGACGAGCCGGTATCGAGCCTCGACATCAAGCACCAGCTTATCATCATGAACATTGCCCGCGACTTTGCGCGGCGCGGCGGGGCGGTGGTCGCCATCCTGCACGATCTCAACCTGACGGCCATGTATGCCGACAGCATCGCCGTCATGCATCGCGGCTGCCTGGCCGCGATGGGCGCGCCCCAAGACGTTCTGAGCGACGACCTGATCGAGAGGGTGTTCGGTTGCCGCCTGCGTGTCGGCGCCTTGCCAGCGGCCAACGTGCCGTTCGTGTTGCCGCAATCGGCAGTCGGCTGATACCGGCTTGCCCGGTATCAGCTGGCTGCCGCCATCAGCTTGCCAGCGACTGCGGCTCGGGGAAATTGATGCCCAGCGTTTCGCGCATGTTCGGGCGGGCAGCGACGAGATCGGCGATGGTGTAGCGTCCAAGCACTTCGAAGAAGGCGTTCAGCGCCTCGCGCAACGCCGAGTTCAGGCCGCAGCTGTCCATCAACGGGCATTCGGCATCGGCCTCGAAGCACTCGGCCATGGCAAAGCTCTCTTCCGTCACGCGCACCACGTCGAACAGCGAAATCTTGTCGGCGGGCTTGCCGAGGCGCACACCGCCGTTGCGGCCGCGAACGGTCTCGACGAGGCCAGCCTCGACCAGTGGCTGAAGAATCTTGAACAGGAACAGCTCCGACACCGTGTAAGCGGTCGCGATTTCCGGAACGCGGCTCAGCCGGCCCTGATTGGCGGCGCAATACATGAGGATGCGCATGGCGTAGTTGGTCTGGCGGGTAAGACGCATTGGTGATTCCTCGCTGCGGCGCGGACAGGCCTCTTATATGGCCTACACCTTAGAACAATTCCAGACAAGCGATGTCAACAATTTGCCTTGCGATGCGCCCCTGGTGCAAGCCAGCCTTGCGTAACTGGCCGGGCTCGTGGGTTGAAGTTTTTGTTGCATTGCACAATATTGCGCATGTCGGGAGTCAGAGACTCTGGGGAGGAACCCATGAGGACTACGACATGGAACAGATCAAGTTTGCCCAACGCCCGCTGGTCGGCACGATCCGCCAGTTGCGGCCGTCCGATCTGCCCCGCTTTGCCGAACATCTCCTGAGACTGGATGGGCAGAGCCGGCGCGACCGGTTCAACGGGCTCATGGACGACGGCTTTCTCCGTGCCTATGCAGAGCGCTGCTTCCACCAGGGCGTGACCGTTATCGGCTATGTCGAGGGCGACAAGGTCCTGGGTGCGGCGGAATTGCATGAGCGCCCGGAGGAGCAGGAGCCGACGGCCGAGATCGCCTTCAGCGTCGAGCGCCAGCTTCAGCACCGTGGCATCGGCGGACGCCTGTTCAGGCGCCTTGTTGCCCAGGCGAGAGGGCTCGCCTACAGCCGCCTTCAGGTTTCGACCCATTCCAGCAACAATGCCATGAAGGCGCTGGCGCGCCGTTTCAACGCCAAACTCAGCTTCGAGAACGGCGAGACCAACGGCGTCATCGAACTGGACGCCATAGCTGATGCCGACGTCGAATGGCAGGTTCCGGCCGACCTCGGCAGGCGCAGCACCGGCAAGGCAATTGCTGCCTGACGCATTTCGAATTGAAGCGCTGGCTGCGCGTGCCGATATTGTCCCTGTGACCAACAGGGAAGGCATCTGATGTCCTCATCGCAAAGCCAGGCTGTTCAGGCCGGCATCAATGCCTCGGCCGGCGGCCCGGACACAGAGAAGCTTGCAATTCTCAGGCGAACGAAGTTCCTGGCAACCGCTGCACTTGCCCTCTGTGTCATCGTCTTCGCGACGGCCAAGTCGCTGCAGGGGCGCTGGCCCTGGCTCGGCTTCGTTGCCGCATTTGCCGAAGCAGCGACCATTGGCGGGCTGGCCGATTGGTACGCCGTTGTCGCCCTGTTCAAGCGGCCGCTCGGGCTGCCCATTCCGCACACAGCGATCATCCCCTCCAACCAGGAGCGCATCGCCGACAATCTGGGCCGGTTCATCGAAGCCAACTTCCTGGCGCCCGAACCTGTGCGGCGCAAGCTCGGCGAGGTGGATTTCGCAGCACTGGTGGCCGATTGGCTGTCGGATCGCGGCAAGGCCGAGGGACTGGCCCGCTTTGTCGCCCGGCTGGTGCCGAAGATGCTCCAGGCCATCGAAGACACCGGCCTGCGTGACTTCGCCACAAGGCGCATGCTCGAACGCATCGGCAAGGTGGAGGTGGCTCCACTGGCGGCAGAGCTGTTGTCGGCCCTCACCGACGACCGCAGGCACCAGCGCCTGCTCGACGAATTCACCGTGATCATCGGCAATTTCCTCAAGGACGAGCAGGCGCTGGCCGTGCTGCGCGAGAAAATCCGCGAGGAGCTGCCGTCCGTCTTCAACCTGTTCCGGGCGGACGCCTATCTGCTCAAGCGCATCGTCGCCTCCGCCGCGACGCTGCTCGAGGAGGTACGCGCCGACCCCGACCATCCGCTGCGCGGCGAATTCGACAGCTTCGTCCATGGCTTCGTCGAAAAGCTGCGACATTCCCCCGAATATGCCCGGCGTGCCGAGCAGGTGAAGCGCAATTTCCTTGCCCGGCCCGAACTCAGAGGACTGGCCAACGACATGTGGGGCAGCATGCGCCGCTTCATCGAGCAGGATGCAGCGGCGGATCAGTCGATGACGCGCAGGCACCTGACCAGCCTGTTTGTCGAGATCGGCCAAAACCTCGCTCGCGACACGCAGATACGCTCCGACATGAACGAAGGCTTCGTGGTCGCACTCGCGTCCTTCGTGGAAAGCCAGAAGAGTGGTGTTTCCAGCTTCATCGCCGAGCAGGTGAAGAGCTGGGACCTCGGCCAGATGACCCGTATCATCGAGCTCAATGTCGGACGCGACCTGCAGTATATCCGCTTCAATGGCATGCTGATCGGCGGCCTGGCGGGCCTCGCGCTTTATTCGGCCGAGTTGCTGCTTCTTGCGAATTGACCGGGCGTGTTGCTGGTCTATTCTGACCTTGCGACCTCCGGGGGACGCCCGGAGCCAAACGGGAGCGAGCCATGGCGAAGAAGCCGGAACCGGAATCCTTCATGGATATGTTTTCGAAATTCGGGCGTGACCTGAAGATGCCCGGCGTCGATGTCGATGCGATCATCGGCCATCACCGCAAGAATCTCGAGGCACTGGAAAAATCGGTCAAGGCGACCGCCTCGGGCGCAGCCTCATTGATGTCGAAGCAGCGCGAAGTGCTGCAGGACGCGTTGCGGGAGATCACCGAAAATGCCCAGGAACTCCGCGCGCACGGCAACCCGCAGGAATTGATCTCCAGGCAGGCCGATTTTGCCAAGCGCTCGTTCGAGGCCGCGGTCAAGAATGCCGGCGAGGTGGCCGAGATCGTACGCAAGTCGGGCACGGAATCGGTCGACATCCTGCGCAGCCGCATTCATGAGTCGATCGAGGAAATCCGCGAGAGCTTCGACAAGAAGAAGCCGTAGCCGTCTCTTCGCCAGATCCCGGACCTTTGTCAGCTCTCCTGTGGGTTTCGCCAGACGGACCGAGCATTGGCGGCCGGCGGGTGCTAAGGAACGCCTCTCACATTTGCAGCGCCGCCGTCTTTAAGGCTGGCAAAAGACGCTGCAGCACTTAGAACCTGTGCGTGAAAATCCGGCAGCCGATTCCCGCCGCCGGAGACAGGCGCTGACATGCACCGAGGAAGAGGATGAAAGTAGGTATCGAGATGGGGGCGGCGTCCGGAGGGACGAAGGCTCAGCTTGATCTCGAGGAGCTTCTGGCGACCCGTCTGCTCGTGCAGGGCAATTCGGGTTCCGGCAAGTCGCACCTGCTTCGCCGCCTGCTGGAGCAGAGCGCGCCCTGGGTCCAGCAATGCATCATCGACCCGGAAGGCGACTTCGTCACGCTGGCTGACCGCTTCGGCCATGTCGTGGTCGACGCCCAGCGCACCGAGGCCGAACTGACCCGCATCGCCGGTCGTATCCGCCAGCACCGCGTCTCGGTCGTGCTCAATCTCGAAGGCCTTGATGTCGAGCAGCAGATGCGCGGCGCTGCCGCCTTCCTCAATGGCATGTTCGATGCCGAGCGCGACTTCTGGTATCCGGTGCTGGTGGTTGTCGACGAGGCGCAGTTGTTTGCCCCTGCGGTGGCCGGCGAAGTGTCCGACGAGGCACGCAAGATCTCGCTCGGTGCGATGACCAACCTGATGTGCCGCGGCCGCAAGCGCGGCCTGGCTGGCGTGATCGCCACCCAGCGCCTTGCCAAGCTCGCCAAGAACGTGGCTGCGGAAGCATCGAACTTCCTGATGGGCCGCACCTTCCTCGACATCGACATGGCGCGCGCTGCCGACCTGCTCGGCATGGAACGCCGACAGGCGGAAATGTTCCGCGACCTGGCGCGCGGCAATTTTGTCGCGCTCGGGCCGGCGATGTCGCGCCGGCCGCTGCCGATTGCCATCGGCCCGGTCGAAACGTCGGCGCGTTCGGTCAGCCCCAAGCTGATGCCGCTGCCGGACGCCAACGACGACACCCGCGATCTGATCTTCGCACCGGCGCCGCTCGAACCGCGCCAGCCCGTGCGGCGGCCACCGCCGCCCACGCCGACCCCGACCGCCGACATTATCGCCCAGCTCACGCAGGCGCGCGCCGAAGCCTCGGCACCTGTGGCCGAGCCGATCTTCCCGCTGTTCGACGAGGCGGAGCGCGAGGCGCTGATCGACACCATCGTGCGCGAGATGGTCGAGGACCCCGACGCTGCGTTCCGCACCGACGCCGTGTTGTTCCAGGATTTTCTCGTGCGTTGCCGTATCAAGCGCATGCAGGGCGAGCCACCGACGCTGGCGACCTTCCGTCGCCGTTACGCCGTGGCGCGCTCGGGCATCGATGAGGAGACTGCATCGAGCGACACCTGGCAGCAGGCGCTCGGCATGTCGGCTGCCCTGCCGGAAGATCTGCAGGCGGTGTTCCTGATCGTCGCCCAGGCGGCGGTGAAGGGCGCGCCATGTCCGTCCGATGCTGCAATTGCTCATGCCTATGGCAGCCACTCGGCTCGGCGGGCGCGGCGGCTGCTCACCTATTTCGAAGAGCAGGGGCTGGTTGTGGTGCGCACCGATTTCCACGGCAAGCGCTCGGTGGCATTCCCCGATCTCGGCTGCGAGACAGCACCCGGCGACCCCGAGCGGACGGACGACCTGGTTGAACGGCAGGCAGCGGAATAGATTTCTGGCCGCTCCGAGGTTGACAGCAGGCAAGGCTTCATGGTCCCCAGTTTGCGCCGAGCGTCCGGAGGTGGGACATGAGCCTGGAAAAACCGATCGAGACCTTTGAGGAATTGCGCGCCAAGGTCGGCGAGGAACTCGGCGTGTCCGATTGGGTCGAGGTCGATCAGTCGCGCATCGACGGCTTTGCCGATTGCACCGGCGACCGCCAGTGGATCCATGTCGACCCTGAGAGGGCGCGGCGCCAGAGCCCATTCCGCACCACCATTGCCCATGGCTTCCTGACGCTTTCGCTGATCGGCGCCTTGATCCAGGAGATTGGCGCGATCCCCGAGAACACCCAGGCCGCGTTCAACTACGGCCTCGACAAGGTGCGCTTCATCGCGCCGGTGAAGGTCGGTGCGCGCGTGCGCATGCGCACGGTGCTGGTGTCGATGGAAGACAAGGGGCCGGGGCAATATCTGCTCAAGTCCGAAAACACCATCGAGATCGAGGGCGCAACCAAGCCCGCCCTGGTCGCCGAAACGCTTGTCATGCTCTACGAGCGCCGGAAGAAAGCGACGGCATAGCGCTGCATGACAAAAGTCCGGACGGAAAACCCCTACGCACTTTTCCTGGAATTGCTCTAGCGGCGCGCCCCGATGGTGATCTCGATCTCGCCAATACCCTCGACGCCACCGGTGATCCTGTCGCCGGCATCGACCGCGCCGACGCCTGCCGGCGTGCCGGTGTAGATCAGGTCGCCGGCCTTCAGCTCCATCGCCTCGCTGCAGATCGCAATCACCTCGGGGATGGACCAGATCAGCTCATCGAGATTGCCTTCCTGCCTGACCTCGCCATTGACCGCCAGCCAGACACGGCCACTGCTGGGCTGGCCGCTCTGTGCGACAGGCATGATCGGGCCGCAGGGCGCCGACTGGTCAAATCCCTTCGACCAGTCCCAGGGACGCCCCATCTTCTTGGCGGTGTCCTGCAGGTCGCGGCGGGTGAAGTCGATGCCGACACCATAGCCCCAGACATGGTCTAGCGCTTCCGCTTCGGGGATGTTGGAGCCACCGCGGCCGATGGCGACGACGAGTTCGATTTCGTGGTGAAGGTTCCCGGTCAGCGTCGGGTAGGGGATGGTCGTGCCGCTGTCGACAACGGCATCAGCCGGCTTGCCGAAGAAGAAGGGCGGCTCGCGCTCGGGATCCTTGCCCATCTCGCGGGCGTGGGCAGCATAGTTGCGGCCGACGCAGAAGATGCGCCGCACGGGAAAGCGCTCCGAAGAGCCTGATACGGCGACCGATGCAGGTGCGGGAGGGGCGAAGACGAATTCCGACAAGGCTGGTCACTCCATGAGAGCACTGGCCAAGAAAGCGTTGGCCAAGAAAGCGCTGGCGACTTCTCGCACGATACGCCGTCTGCTGTCACGCCAGCCCTGTCTGCTTCCAATTTTTCGGCCTCCAGGCGAAAGAATTTGCGCTGGACTGCACGCAATGCGTGTCTGGTCTCCAAAATGTGGCTTGCAGCCGCAATTTGCAGGGATAGGATTTGGTTACCTGACGGGTGCGGGGTCTGCCTGGCCGGTCGCGGCAACAGTGGGAGGTTTCATGTCAGAGGTTACTTTGGTCGTGAATGGCCGAAAGGTCAGCGCTGCGGTGGAGGACCGCACGCTTCTTGTACATTTCCTGCGCGAGAATCTGGGTCTTACCGGCACGCATGTCGGCTGCGACACGTCGCAGTGCGGCGCCTGTGTCGTCCATGTCGACGGCAAGGCCGTGAAGTCCTGCTCCATGCTCGCGGCCCAGGCCTCGGGCTCGACCGTGACCACAATCGAAGGCCTCGCCAATGGCGCCGACCTTCATCCTGTACAGGCGGCTTTCAAGGAACATCATGGCCTGCAGTGCGGCTTCTGCACGCCGGGCATGATCATGACGGCGACCGACATGATCCGGCGCCATCCCGACGGCCTCGACGAGGCTACCGTGCGCGCGGAGCTGGAAGGCAACATCTGCCGCTGCACCGGCTACCACAACATCGTCAAATCGATCCTCGCGGCATCGAAGACAATGGCCAAGGCATCGAAGAGCAAGGCCAAGAAGGCAGCATAGGAGCGAATAGGGAGTAGTGAATAGCGAAAGGGATTTCCCGAACGCTGCGGTCACTGCCTCCCACTATTCGCTACTCACTATTCGCTATTCGCTCTTTGAAGTTCGGGAGGAACTGAAATGGGAATGGAAGGCATCGGCGCGCGCGTGACGCGCAAGGAAGACAAGAGGTTCATCACCGGCGGCGGCCGTTATGTCGACGACATGGTCGTGCCCGGCATGAAACACGCGGCATTCGTGCGCAGCCCACATGCACATGCCGACATCAAGAAGATCGACATCAAGGCGGCCGAAGGTATGCCCGGCGTCATTGCTGTGCTGACGGGCAAGCAGCTCAAGGCTGACGGCATCGGCAACCTTATCTGCGGCTGGATGATCCATTCCAAGGACGGCTCGCCGATGAAGATGGGCGCCTGGTCGCCGCTGGCGGTCGACCGTGTCCGCTATGTCGGCGATGCTGTCGTCATCGTTGTCGCCGAGACCAAGGGGCAGGCGCGTGACGCGGCCGAGGCGGTCGACGTCACCTACAAGGAGCGCAAGGCCGTCATCGACGCCAGCGAGGCACTGAAGAAGGGCGCGCCGCAGCTGCATCCCGAAGCCGAAGGCAATCTGATCTTCGACTGGGAGATCGGCGACGGCAAGGCCACCGATGCCGCGCTCAAGGCGGCAGCTCACTTGACCAGGGTGACCATTCACAACAACCGGCTTGTGCCCAACGCGATGGAGCCGCGCGCAGCACTTGGCCACTACGACAAGGCCGAGGACCACTACACCTGCTGGACCACCTCGCAGAACCCGCATGTCGCCCGTCTGGTGATGAGCGCCTTCTACAATGTGGCGCCCGAAAACAAGCTGCGCGTCATCGCACCCGATGTCGGCGGCGGCTTCGGCTCGAAGATCTACATCTACCCGGAAGAGATCGTCTGCCTGTGGGCCTCCAAGCGCGCCGGCGTGCCTGTCAAATGGGTGGCTGACCGGACCGAGAGCTTCCTCACCGACGCGCATGGCCGCGACCATGTCTCCGAGGTCGAGATGGCCTTCGACAAGAACAACCGGATCATCGGTCTCAAGGTCGACACCATCGCCAATCTTGGCGCCTACATGTCGCTGTTCTCGTCCTGCGTGCCGACCTATCTCTACGCCACGCTGCTGTCGGGCCAGTACGACATCCCGGCGATCCACGCCAATGTCAGAACGGTCTACACCAACACTGCCCCCGTCGACGCCTATCGCGGGGCAGGGCGTCCGGAGGCGACCTATCTGCTCGAACGGACGATGGAAATTGCCGCGCGCGAACTCGGCGTTTCGCCTGCCGACCTCAGGCGCACCAACTTCATCACCCAGTTCCCGCACCAGACGCCCGTCATCATGAACTATGACGCGGGCGACTATGCTGCCTCGCTCGACGCGGCGATGAAGCAGGCCGACTATGCCGGCTTTGCCAAGCGCAAGGCGGCAGCCGCCAAGAAAGGCAAGCTGCGCGGCATCGGCATGAGCTGCTACATCGAGGCCTGCGGCATCGCGCCGTCGGCGGCGGTGGGTTCGCTCGGAGCCGGCGTTGGCCTGTGGGAGTCCGCTGAGGTGCGGGTCAATGCAGTGGGCACCATCGAGGTGCTGACCGGCTCGCACAGCCATGGCCAGGGCCACGAGACGACCTTCGCCCAGCTCGTCAATTCACGCTTCGGCGTGCCGCTCGACAGCGTCTCCATTGTCCATGGCGACACCGACAAGGTGCAGATGGGCATGGGCACCTACGGCTCGCGCTCGGGCGCGGTCGGCATGTCGGCCGTCGTCAAGGCGCTCGACAAGGTCGAGGCCAAGGCCAAGAAGATCGCGGCCCACCTGCTCGAGGCCGACGAGGGCGACATCGTCATCGAGAACGGCGCGCTGAAGGTGGCCGGCACCGACAAGAGTGTGCCGTGGTTCCAGATGGCGCTTGCCGCCTATACGGCGCACAACCTGCCGTCCGGCATGGAGCCGGGGCTGAAGGAGACGGCGTTCTACGACCCGTCGAATTTCACCTTCCCGGCCGGCTGCTACATCTGCGAGGTCGAGGTCGATCCGGAAACGGGCAGGACCGACATCGTGCAGTTCGTTGCCGCCGACGACTTCGGCAACATCATCAACCCGATGATCGTCGAGGGCCAGGTGCATGGCGGCATCGCCCAGGGCGTCGGCCAGGCGCTGCTCGAAGGCGCGGTCTACGACGCCGGCGGACAGCTTTTGACGGCAAGCTACATGGATTACACCATGCCGCGCGCCGACGACCTGCCGTCGTTCCAGGTGTCGACCACCAACACGCCGTGTCCGGGCAACCCGCTCGGCATCAAGGGCTGCGGCGAGGCGGGTGCCATCGGCTCGCCGCCTGCTGTCATGAACGCCATCACCGACGCGCTCGGCCACGACAACCTGAACATGCCGGCGACGCCGGGCAGGGTGTGGGCAGCACTTCGCGCCGGCACGAAGCACTGAGAGAAGCGAACAGGGAATAGGGAGCAGCGAATGGTGGAAGAAGTGAAGGCGGGCGCGGAGACGAAATCTCTGCTCGCTATCAGCTACTCCCTATTCGCTCTTTCCCCGAAGGGAGAAAGATAGATGTATTCCGTCAATTACCATCGCGCTGCCTCGGTCGCGGACGCTGTCAAAAAGGTGAAATCCGGCGACGGCAAATTCCTGTCCGGCGGCATGACGCTGATCCCGGCGATGAAGACGCGGCTTGCCGCACCGTCCGACGTCGTCGACCTCACCCACATTGCCGATCTCAAGGGCATCAAGGTCTCGGGCAAGAACGTGACCATTGGTGCCGCAGTGACGCATTTCGACGTCGCCAATGACGAGAAACTCATGAAGGTCTGCCCGGCTTTGTGCGGGCTTGCCAGCCACATCGGCGATCCTGCCGTCAGGCATCGCGGCACGATCGGCGGTTCGGTCGCCAACAACGACCCGGCGGCCGACTATCCGTCGGCGCTGCTGGCGCTGGGAGCAACAATCGTCACCAACAAGCGCGAGATCGCGGCCGACAAGTTCTTCAAGGGGCTGTTCGAAACGGCACTCAAGGACGACGAGGTGGTCACCGCGATCAGCTTCGTTGCGCCCGCCAAGGCCGGTTATGCCAAGTTCCCGAACCCCGCGTCGCGTTACGCCATGACCGGCGTCTTCGTGACCAAGGGCAAGGACGGCGTGCGCGCGGCCGTGACGGGGGCCGGCGACGACGGCGTGTTCCGCTCCAAGGAGATCGAAGCGGCGCTGACCAAGAAGTTCGAAGCGGTCGCACTCGAAGGCGTGACGGTGCCATCGGGCAGTCTTATGACCGACATCCACGCTTCGGCCGAATACCGCGCCAATCTCGTGGTGGTAATGGCCAAGCGCGCCGTGGCCGCCGCGAACGCCTGATCTTCGAACCACATGGAATACTAGAGGGGCCTTCGGGCCCCTTTTTATCTCGGAAAGGACAGGAACCCTAAATGGCCGTTCGCCGTATCGTCGCCAACCTGCATGCAGCCGATCCGGCGGCCGCCCGCGCTTTCTATGGCGAGTTTCTGGGGCTCGACGTGGTCATGGATCACGGCTGGATACTGACCTTTGCCTCCGGTGGCACAATGATGCCGCAGCTTGGTGTGGCAAGCGAAGGCGGCTCCGGCACCCCGGTGCCGGTGCTGTCGATCGAGGTCGACGATGTCGACGACATCTATCGCCGCGCCAGGGCGGCGGGCTACGAGATCGTCTACGACCTGTCGGACGAGCCCTGGGGCGTCAGGCGTTTCTTCCTGCGCGATCCCTTCGGCAACGTGGTCAACATTCTCCAGCACTGAGCAGAACCAAAGTCTGGTGCTCCCCGGCAAACATCTTGCCGGCTGGCCCTTGGCATCGATCGCCAAGGCGGCTTACATGCCGCGCACGGTTTCATCGCAGTCCCAAGACGTGGAGCATAACGGAATGGCGCGTCCGATAACCTCGATCGCCGACCTTCGCGCAATCGCCAAACGACGCGTGCCGCGCATGTTCTACGACTATTGTGATTCCGGCTCCTGGACCGAAAGCACCTATCGCGAAAACGAGAGCGATTTCGTGCCGATCAAGCTGCGCCAGCGCGTTGCCGTCGACATGCGCAACCGCACGCTCGAAACGACGATGGTCGGGGAAAAGGTGTCGATGCCGGTGGCCATCGCGCCAACGGGTCTGACCGGCATGCAGCATGCCGACGGCGAGATCCATGCCGCGCGCGCAGCCGAGAAGGCGGGCATTCCGTTCACGCTGTCGACCATGAGCATCTGCTCGATCGAGGACATCGCCGAGAACACCTCGAAGCCGTTCTGGTTCCAGCTCTATGTGATGCGGGACCGCGAATTCGTCATGAACCTTATCCGTCGCGCCAAGGCTGCCAACTGCTCGGCCCTGGTGCTGACGCTCGACCTGCAGATCCTGGGACAGCGCCACAAGGACGTCGTCAACGGCCTGTCGACGCCGCCGCGCATGACCATCCCCAACATCATCAATCTCGCCACCAAGCCGCGCTGGTGTTTCAACATGCTGCGCACCAACAGGCGCACCTTCCGCAACATCGCCGGCCACGCCGAGGGCGTCACCGATTTGCGGTCGCTGTCGTCGTGGACGGCCGAGCAGTTCGATCCCGCGCTGAGCTGGGACGACGTGAAGTGGATCAAGGACCAGTGGGGCGGCAAGCTGATCCTGAAGGGCATCCTCGATCCCGAGGATGCCGAGAAGGCGGCGGCGAGCGGTGCCGACGCCTTGATCGTTTCCAACCATGGCGGCCGCCAGCTCGACGGCGCGGTGTCATCGATCTCGGCGCTGCCTGAAATCGTCGCGCGCGTCGGCGACCGCATCGAGGTCTTCATGGACGGCGGCATCCGCTCGGGCCAGGACGTCATCAAGGCCATCGCCTATGGCGCCAAAGGCGTGTTCATCGGCCGCGCCTTCCTCTACGGGCTTGGCGCCGGCGGCGAAGCTGGCGTGACCGCCTGCCTCGACATCATCCGCAAGGAACTCGACGTCACCATGGCCTTCTGCGGCCTGCGCGACATCAAGGACGTCGACATCAGCATCATCGCCCGGCGCTGACCGGCGGCGGGGCCGAAGACACCATGAAATGGCTCGTGCGAGGCGCCGGCGCAATGACGTCGAATGCGAAGCGCGGCGTCTATTTCGCGCTCGGTCTCCTGATGCTTCTGCTCGGCATTATCGGTGCGTTCCTGCCGGTCATGCCGACGACGATCTTCATCATCCTGGCCGCCTGGTGCTTTGGTCGTTCGTCGCCGCGTTTCGAAGCATGGCTACTTGGCCACCCGATTTTCGGCCCGCCCTTGCGTGCCTGGCGCGAGGAAGGCGCCATTCCGCGCCGGGGCAAGCTGATGGCCTGGACCGGCATGGCCATCGGCTACTGTCTGTTCTGGCTCAGCCAGCCGGGCGCGATCGTGGCGTTTGTCGTGACGTTGTTCTTTGCCGCCGGTGCCCTCTATGTGGGAACCCGGCCCGATCCCAGGTCTCCTGACGTCGACGACTGATACCAGGCGCATGCAGCCTGCCTCGACAGGGTCGAAGCACAGATTTGGCCTCCTGCGCCTTGTTGTGCTACGGAGCGGCCTTATCTGAAGGCGGTCGCCGCCCCACGCACATTCGAGAAACCATGACCAAGCTTTATGCCGACGGCGCCAAGATCGTCGCTGTCGCACCCATGATGGACTGGACCGACCGCTGCTGCCGCAACTTTCACCGGCAGATTTCAAGGGATGCGCTGCTCTACACCGAGATGGTGGTGGCGGATGCGGTGATCCATGGCCCGCGCGAGCGACTGCTTGGTTTCGATGCCGTCGAACACCCAATCGCGCTCCAGCTCGGCGGTTCGGATCCGGCCAAGCTCGCGGAAGCCGCGCGCATCGGCGAGGGCTTTGGCTATGACGAGATCAACCTCAATGTCGGCTGCCCGTCTGACCGGGTGCAGTCGGGCACGTTCGGCGCGTGCCTGATGAAGACGCCCGAACTCGTTGCCGAATGCGTCTCGGCGATGAAGGCTGTCGTCGGCATTCCTGTGACGGTGAAGTGCCGCATCGGCGTCGACCACCAGGATCCCGAGCCGGCGCTGGACGCGCTGGCCGACATGGTCTTTGCCGCCGGGACCGACGCGCTGTGGGTGCATGCCCGCAAGGCTTGGCTCGAGGGGCTGAGCCCCAAGGAAAATCGCGAGATCCCGCCGCTGGACTATGACCGGGTCTATCGTCTCAAGGCGCGATACCAGGACAAGTTCATCGGCATAAACGGCGGCATCCAGACCCTGGACGAAAGCCGCGACCATTTCGACAAGGTCGATGGCGTCATGCTCGGGCGCGCCGCTTATCACACACCGAGCGTCCTTGGCGGCGTCGATGCATTGCTGAATGGCGAGGTGGCCGAAGACATCGACTATGCCGCGCTGATCGACGCGATGGCCGACTACGCCGAGCGGCACATCGCTTCCGGCGGTCGCCTCGGCCACGTCACACGCCATATGGTCGGGCTGTTCCACGGTCTTTCGGGCGCGCGGCGTTATCGCCAGATCCTGTCCACCGATGCGACGAAGCCGGGCGCAGGCGCCGATGTGCTGAGGCGAGCCTTTGAGGCGGTCGACCTGACACGCGCCAGCGAAGCTGCTTAATCCCTCAGGATCATCCGGTCGCCTCGGACATCGAAGCCCGACAGCGAGCCGATGAAGTTCATGCCGAGCAGGCTCTGGAAGAGCCCTTCGTCGGCGACAAGCATAGGCAGGTTCTTACGCTCGATGGCGCCGAGCTGAACGGTGCCTGCCGTCACGCGCGCAGCATGCGCCACGCCGTTGGCTGTCGAGACCGGGATGGTGAAGCTCAGTTGTGCAGGGTCGAAGCCGGCCTTGATGGCGTCAGCCTTGGTCAGCACCGTGGTCGTGGCGCCGGTGTCGACCATGGCGTCGATGGTCGCACCATTGATGGACAGCCGCGCGCCGAAATGGCCATTGGACAGTTTGTCGAGCGTCACCGTGGCGCGGCCGTCGCCGTCGAAAGCCGACATCGGGCTACCGGGAATGAGGCCGGCCGTCACACGGCTGCCGATGTCCTGCAGCTCGTAGCGGTACTGGTAGCCGGCGACGAACACGAGCACGATCAGCAGCCACATGGCGATGTTGCGCAGGCCGTCGCTCCACTGGACGCGGCGACCGACTATGCCAGCGCCGATGACCAGGATCAGCGCTCCGAGATAGATCAGGCGGCCAAAGCTGTCATTGTCGAGGCCGAAGGTCTGGCCCGCCTTGTCGTTGAACATGAGCAGCAGCAGTCCGCCGCCGAGTATCGCGATGACGATCCAGTAGAGGCGGCTCATGTCAGGTGATGATCCTCAGGCAATGCCACTTTCGCGGGCCATGCGGGCGCGCCGGGTCTCTCGGCGAGGGCGGCGTTCGACCGTTTGCAGGCGTGCGGGAAGAGTGGCCATGACCTCGCGGCGCTCTTCGGGCGTCATCTTGGTCCAGGCCCACACCTCGTCGCGGGTCCGTCCGCAGCCGTAGCAATAGCCGGTCTTGTCGTCGATCTGGCAGACCAGAATGCAAGGCGTCTCAATCGCGGTCATGAAGTCTTCCGGAGGCGGGTCATGCCAACATGCATACAATGTCAGGCACAGAGATGATGTAGCCTTTGCGTCATTGCAAGCGCTTTCCGGCGGTTGCCTCGTCCGAAATGCCGCGCGAGGGCATGATGCCGCGATTGTCTTCGGACAGCTGGGGAGCTATGCCGCAGGCATTGATTTGTGAACGGCAGGCCCCGATCCCATGAGCAGCGCTTCTCCCTTCGACGATTTCCGCAACCTCTTTGCCCATTTGCCCGAAGGCGACGTGGCGCAGGCGGGAAAGGTGTGGTCGCTGTTTGCCAAGGCCGACAAGCCCAGGGGCTCGCTCGGACGCATAGAGGATATCGCTGCCTGGCTGGCGCGCTGGACCGGGCGGGCGCCGCCGTCGGTGCTGAAGCCGACCGTTGCGATCTTCGCCGGCAATCACGGCGTCGCGGTCCATGGCGTATCGCCACGGCCGATGGAAGCCACTGCCCAGCGCGTCGAACTCTGCGCGGCGGGTGGGGCTGCGATCAACCAGATCTGCGTTGCCAACGACCTTGGCCTCAAGGTCTTCGACCTCGCGCTGCATCTGCCCACCGCTGACATGACGGTCGAGCCGGCGCTCGACGAGCGTGGTTGTGCCGCGACCATGGCCTTCGGCATGGAGGCCATCGCCGGCGGCTTCGACCTGTTCTGCATCGGCGATCTCGGTGTCGCCAACACGACCGTTGCCGCAGCGCTTTCGGCCGCCTTGTTCGGCGGCAAGGGGGGCGATTGGGTTGGCCCCGGTTCGGGTGCCGACGTGGCCATGCAGGCGCGCAAGGCCGCAATCGTCGACCGGGCGCTGGCACTGCATGGCGAACATCTGAGAGATCCGTTCGAGGCGCTGCGCCGTGTCGGCGGCCGCGAGTTCGCGGCGATCGCCGGTGCGATTCTTGCTGCCCGCATGGAAAAGATCCCGGTGCTCATCGACGGCTTTGCGACGACCGCCGCCGCCGCCGTGCTTTATGCCCAGCACCCAAACGCGCTCGACCATTGCATGTTCTCGCATGTCTCGACCGAGCCGGGTCACGCACGCCTGCTGGCCAAGCTCGGCGTACGTCCGCTGCTCGGCCTTGGCATCGATCATGGCGAAGGTGTCGGCGCGGGCCTTGCCGCCGGCCTGGTCAAGACCTCGGCACAGATCAGCTCGGGCATGGCAGCTGCGGTCGCCTAGCGACCGCCGGCTGCGCTGCGCGGCTGGATCACCGGCAAGCGGTCGATGACCCGCACGGCCGGGAATATGGCGATCGCCTCGGTGCCCTCGCGCAGCTTCGAATGAAGCTCGAACTCGCCGCCGTGCAGGGCAAGCAGGCCCTGCACGATAGGCAGGCCGAGGCCGGTGCCCTGTTCGGCGCTCTTGATGGCGATGGCGCCCTGGCCGAAGGCGGAGAGCACGATGGGGATTTCTTCCGGCGGAATGCCGGGGCCGTTGTCCTTGACCGAAATGTACTGGCCACCGCCGGCGGTCCAGCCGACGCGGACGCGGATTTCGCCGCCTGTCGGCGAGAACTTGATGGCGTTCGACAAGAGATTGAGAGTGATCTGGCGAATGGCACGCTCGTCGCCCAGAAGCCGTGGCAAGGCCGGCTCGAAGTCCTGGACGATGCGCAGGTCCTTGTTGCGGGCCTTCAGTTCCATCATGTGGCAGCAGTCTTCGACGATCGAAAGCACCATCTGCGGCTCTTCGTTGAGCTGGTAGCGGCCGGCTTCGATGCGCGACAGGTCGAGGATCTCGTTGATGAGGTCGAGCAGGTGCTGGCCCGAGTCATGGATGTCGCGGGCATATTCGCGATAGGTCGGGCTGTTGATCGGGCCCAGGACTTCGCCGGCCATGACCTCGGAGAATCCGAGGATGGCGTTGAGCGGCGTGCGCAGCTCATGGCTCATGGTGGCGAGAAAGCGCGACTTGGCGAGGTTGGCGTCCTCGGCGCGGCGGCGCGCCTCGTCCGACATCGACTTGGCGGTCTCGAGTTCGGCTATCAGCGCGTCCATCTCCGAGCGGAACGACATCAGCATCAGCGCCGAGCGGTTCATGACCTTCGCCACATAGGAGAAGAAGGGCAGGGCCGTGACCAGCAGCGCCACCATGATGATGCCGATCGGCTCCGTGAGCCTGACGGCGAAGGCCGCGTAGGCTGCCACAGGGGCGGCGAATGTGAGCAGCAGCGCGCCGCGCAACGACGACGCCACGATTGCGGTCGCAGCCATGGCACCGAGCAGGAAGGCGCCCTTGACGATCGCCAGCTGTTCGGGATCGCATGCCTCGCACGACATTGCGGCGAGATAGGCCCAGGCGAGGCCGGTGACGAAATGGCCGACGAGGAAATTGCGTCGTGCGGATGTCGGCGCCAACTCGGCCGCGGCGTCGATGCGCCGGGCGAGGATCGCCAGCCCGACATAGGCCATGACCCCGACCAGCGCCCACATCAGCATGTCGCCATCGGCGCCGAGCGCGAGACCGGCGGCAGCAAAGGCCACGACCATCAGCGGCATGGTGGCCGAATTGGCGACGATGGATTGGGCGTGGAGCTTCAGCAGTTCGCGGTCAAAGGCAAAGCCGCCAGGCTGCTGCGACAGGCGATCGCGCGTCTTGCGCACCGCACGCGCGACATCGCTGTTGCGATGGCGTTTCCTGCGGTCCACAATGATCTTGTCCGCCGTGTTCGAGCGTTGCAACGGCATTTGAAAATTTCGATATTCGCGCGCGCTTTCTTTGCTTCCATAAGCTACCCCGGAATGATTAAGGGATTGTTTGCCATATGAGCCGTTCGTGGTCCGGCAGGCTGCGGCAGCGCCGTTTCCAGCGCCCGCGCAGCCGATGGCGCAAGCTTGCCGACTACGCGTTGACGGCTGCGATCCTCGGTCTTCTGGTGCTGGTGTCGGCACGCCTCGACCGCTTGGACACACGCACCGCCGAGGGCGTTGCCGTGATCAACGACGGCGATTCGATCACGCTGCAGGGCGAACGCATCCGCCTGCGCGGCATCGATGCGCCTGAGTACGCGCAGATCTGCCGCAAGGACGGCGAAGACTATCCCTGCGGTCGACGGTCGCGCGAGGCTTTGTCGAAGATGGTGGCCGGCAAGCCTGTCAGCTGCACCGGCTGGGAGCGCGACAAATACGACCGGCTGCTCGGCGAATGTACCGCCAGTGGCGTCAATCTCAACCGCGCCCAGGTCGAGGCCGGCTGGGCAGTCGCATATGGCGATTACGATGCCGAGGAAGCCATCGCGCGCCGTGACCGCCTGGGCGTCTGGGCCGGCGATTTCGAACGCCCGCGAGACTGGCGCCGCATGCATGGCGACATGGTCGAGATCGAGCACGGAACCTATGGCCGGATATGGAACTGGCTGCGGGAAATCTTTCGATTCTCGTAGCTTGCGACCTATAGTTGGCATGGAGAGCAAGGAGGCATCATGAAGCTGTTCGACGGAGGCAAGGCGCCCAATCCGAGGCGCGTGCGCGTGTTCCTGGCCGAAAAGGGCATCGAGGTGCCTGTCGTGCGTGTCGACATGGGGGCGTTCGAACACAAGCAGCAGGATGTTACCAGCCGCAACCCGCTGCAGCGGCTGCCGGTGCTGGAACTCGACGACGGCACCGTGCTTACCGAATCCGTCGCCATCTGCCGCTATTTCGGGGAGCTTCATCCGGAGCCGGCGCTGTTCGGGCGCGGAGCGCTGGGCAAGGCCCTGGTGGAGATGTGGCAGCGCCGTATCGAGCTCAACCTTTTCCTGCCCGTCGGGTTCGCCTTCCGCCACATCCATCCTGCCATGAAGACGTGGGAGGTGCCCCAGGTGCCGGAATGGGGCGAGGTCAACAAGCCCAAGGCGATCGACTTCCTCGGCCTGCTCGACAAGGAACTGGCGGGGCGTGAGTTCGCCGCCGGTGATGCGTTCTCGATTGCCGATATCACCGGATTGATCGCTATCGACTTCATGAAGCCCGCGCGCATTGCTGTGCCCGAGGAGCTTTCGAACGTGCGCCGCTGGCATGCCGCGCTTTCCGCCCGGCCGAGTGCCGCAGCGTGATGAGTTCGAAGGAACTCGGCGAGCTTGTCGCCGAGATCAAGGCCTGCCGCATCTGCGTGGAACAGCCTGTCGGCAAACCGTTGCCGCACGAGCCGCGACCTGTGGTGGTGCCCTCGGTCTCGGCCCGCATCCTGATCGCCGGACAGGCGCCGGGCACCAAGGTGCATCTCAGCGGCGCGCCGTTCACCGATGCTTCCGGCGACCGGCTGCGCGACTGGCTGGGTGTGAGTTCCGATGAGTTTTACGACCCGGACAAGTTCGCGATCGTGCCGATGGGCTTCTGCTTTCCCGGGCAGGACGCAAAGGGCGGCGACCTGCCGCCGCGGCGCGAATGCGCCCCTGCCTGGCGTGCGAGGCTGATCGCCGGCATGAAGCAGGTCGATGTCGTGCTGGCGATCGGGCAGTACGCTCAACGCTGGCATATGGGGGCGGCGAGGGCGGGATCTCTGACCGATACCGTGGCTGACTGGCGGTCCGTCTGGGCGCGCTCGTCTTCGCCGCACGTCCTGCCTTTGCCTCATCCGTCGTGGCGCAACACAGGCTGGATCAAACGGAATCCGTGGTTCGAAATGGAATTGCTGCCTTTCCTCAGGACAGAAATCCGGCGTCGTCTGGATGCGAGTGCGCGCAAATAATAACCGCGAATACGGGGTGCGCGGAGAATTCCTTTCTTGTATGATGCCCTGATTATCACGATTATGGCGAGCCTTTTCTAACGGAGCCCAAAATGGACCGCCTCGACAGGAAAATTCTACGCCTCCTCCAGGAGGACGCTACGCTGGCCGTGGCCGACGTCGCCAAGAAAGTCGGACTGTCCACCACTCCGTGCTGGCGCCGCATCCAGAAGCTGGAGGAAGAGGGCGTCATCAAGCGCCGCGTGGCGCTGCTCGATCCCGAGAAGATCAATGCGCGCGTCACCGTCTTCGTGGCGATCCGTACCAATTCGCACAGCCATGAGTGGCTTCGCCGGTTCTCCGAAGTGATTCAGGAGTTTCCCGAGGTCATCGAGTTCTACCGCATGAGCGGTGACGTCGATTATCTGCTGCGCGTGGTCGTGCCCGATATCGGCGCCTACGACGCCTTCTACAAGCGGCTGATCGCCAAGATCGAGATCCGCGACGTGTCGTCGTCCTTTGCCATGGAGCAGATCAAATACACGACCGAGATGCCACTCGACTACATGCTGCTCGATAAGGAAAGCGGCGCCAGCGCCGCCTGATCAGCGCTTCGCTTCGATGCGCGCAAGCGTCTTTGGATCGGTGAGTTCGCGTACGGCGTCCTTGCCGATCCAACGCGCCGCCTTGTTGTCCGAGGCGGCCAGCTTCTCCGACAGCCGAAGGGTTGGAGTGTGAAGCGCCAGCGAGCGCTTGCCGACCTGTCTCAGCGCCCAGTTCACTGCCTTCTTGACGAAGTTCCTGTCATCGCCTGCGCGAGCCTCAATGAGGTTGAGCCAGGCGACGAACGTGTCGTCTGGTTCCTTCTTCAGATGAACGGCCGCAGTTGCGATGGTCGAGAAGGCCGTGCGGCACACGAACTCGCGTTCGTCCGCCGCATAGGCCGGGATGATCTCGTGCGCGAGCTTTGCCTCGCAGATGAGATAAGCCGCGTGGTCGACGATTTCCCAGCTGCCGAACCCGGCGGCCATTGCATCGACTTGCGCTCGCGTGACCTTCGATGGCTCGTCGGTCAGGATCGCCAGAAGGCGCGCCTCGCGGACATCGCTGGTCCACAGGACCTGGGCGCGGACGTGATCGCGCTTCAGTTGGCGCGCGATCGGGTTGAGCACGGCGTTGGAGATGCCGAGGGCAAGGTCGGTGACGATGCCGAGGCGGGCCATGCTCGCACGGCTTTCGTTCGAGGCGAGCGTGTGCAGATGCGCCACGATCTCGTCTGCGGTCGATGCCGGCGACAGCGCCATGTGTCGGCTCTATTTCTCGAGGCGGGCGAGCAGGGACGAGGTGTCCCAGCGGCCGCCGCCCATCGCCTGCACATCCTTGTAGAACTGGTCGACCAGCGCGGTCACCGGCAGCTTGGCGCCGTTGCGGTCGGCTTCGGCCAGGCAGATGCCGAGGTCCTTGCGCATCCAGTCGATGGCAAAGCCGAAATCGTACTTGCCGGCATTCATGGTCTTGTGACGGTTCTCCATCTGCCAAGAACCGGCCGCACCCTTGGAAATGACGTCGACCACCTTTTCGATATCGAGCCCGGCCTGTTTGCCGAAATGGATGCCTTCGGCCAGGCCCTGGACGAGGCCGGCGATACAGATCTGGTTGATCATCTTGGTCAACTGGCCGGAGCCCACCGGCCCCATCAGGCCGACCATGCGGGCAAAGGCGTCGATCACTGGCCTGGCGCGATCGAAGCTTGCCTGGTCGCCGCCGACCATGACCGTCAGCACGCCGTTTTCGGCGCCGGCCTGGCCGCCAGAGACGGGGGCGTCGAGGAAGTGGAAGCCACGCGCTTCAGCCTCCGCGGCGAGCTCACGCGCGACCTCGGCCGATGCGGTGGTGTTGTCGATGAACACCGAGCCCTTCTTCATCGTGTGGAACGCGCCGTTGTCGCCGATCGTTACCGACCGCAGGTCGTCGTCGTTGCCGACGCAGGCGAAGACGAAATCCTTGTCCCGGGCCGCTTCAGCCGGGGTCGGAGCATGGCCGCCCCCGTGCTGGGCTGCCCATTTTTCGGCCTTGGCCGCGGTGCGGTTGTAGACGGTGACGTCGTGCCCGCCCTTGTTCTTGAGATGGCCGGCCATGGGATAGCCCATGACCCCGAGACCCAGGAACGCGACCGATGCCATGCCAGACCCTTTCAAAACGCTGTTCGTTGCCCGTGGTCTAGCGCATCGGCCCGAAAATCGGAATCGATTTTCGGAAGGCACGATGCGTCGTTTCAAACGCATGGAGCGACTTGGGCAGATTCGTCAGGACTATGACGCCAGAGCCGGCTAGCGATGCAGGTGGCGGGTGATCCGGCGCTCGATCCAGTCCACTCCGTGACGCAACGCCTCGACCATCGACAGGTAGAGCAGGGCGGCCCACAGATAGGTCTGAAAATCGAAGGTGCGCGAGAATGCGCGCCTGGTCTCGCCCATCAGGTCATAGACCGTGATGATGGCGACGATGGCCGAGCCCTTGACCATGAGGATGATCTCGTTGCCGTAGGGACGCAGAGCAACGACCAGCGCCTGCGGCAGGATCACCTTGTACATCGTCTGCAGCTTGGACAGGCCGAGCGCGGAGGCTGCTTCCCACTGCCCCTTGCCGACGCTCTCGATGGCTCCGCGCAGGATTTCCGCCTGGTAGGCAGCCGTGTTCAGCGCAAAGGCCAGCACCGCGCAATACCAGGCTTCGCGGAAGAATCCCCAAAGGCCGATGGCCTCGAGTTGCGGGCGGAAGGAGCCAAAGCCGTAATAGATCAGGAATGTCTGGGCGAGCAGCGGCGTGCCGCGGAAGAAATAGACGTAGCCGTAGGAGATCGCATTCAGCACGCGGTTGCTGGACATGCGCGCATAGCAGATCGGCAGCGACAGGATCGAGCCGAGCACGATGGAGATCGCAACCAGCGTCAACGTCACGCGGACGCCGGACAGGTAGCTCGGCGCATATTTGTTGAAGAGCTCGGGGTTCCAGGCGCTGATCAGATAAGCGACCAGGGCGATGCCAAGGGCGATCCACAGGCTGACGAAGACCCAGCCGAGGATGCGCTCCCGCGGCCAGCCGCGTGGCGGTGCCGGCGGGCGCTGAACCTTCTCCACCGTTTCGGTCGAAGCGTTCATCGTGCGGCCTCCCGCTTGCCGACCTTGCGCTCGATGGCGCGGATGCCGAAGGACGAGATGATGGCGAGGGCCAGGTAGATGAGGCAGGCGACGCTGTAGAACAGGAAGGCCTCCTTGGTGACCCGGGAGGCGATGCTCGCCTGACGCAGGATGTCGGTCAGGCCGATGGCCGACACCAGCGCGGTGTCCTTGAGCAGGATCAGCCAGAGATTCGTCAGGCCGGGCAGGGCAATGCGCACGAGCTGCGGCAGGACCACCAGCCGCATCGTCTGCCGCGGCGAAAGCCCGACCGAATAGCCGCCCTCATATTGGCCGCGCGGAATGGCGCGGAAAGCGGACAGGAACACTTCGCTGGCGTAGGACGAGAAGACGACGCCGAGCGCGACCATGCCGGCGATGAAGCTGTTGATCTCGATCGTCGTGTCCGGGCTGATGAGCCGGACAACCTGCTGGATGCCGATCTGCGCGCCATAGAACACGAGGAACAGCGTCAGCAGCTCGGGCAGTCCGCGGAAAATGGTGGTGTAGATATTGCCGGCAAGCCGCATGGACGGTTCGCTCGACTGCTTGGCAAGTGCGACCAGGAAGCCGATCAGCAGGCCCAGCGGCAATGTGACGAGAGCGAGCGAGACGGTGGTGAAGACACCGTAGGCAAGGGCGCTGCCCCAGCCTTCTGGCCCGAAACTTAGAAGCGCCCAGATGCTCTGCATCGGTCGACTGTCCCCTTTTGCCTCGCCTTGCGGGAGGCGGTCCGCCTTTGGCGGCGGCTTGTTGTTATATCCATGTTAGCCGAACGGCGGGAGCTTGTCCCGCCGCCCGTCAATTCTTCAGGCCGTTATGGGCTTAGTCACCATAGACGTCGAACTTGAAGTACTTGTCGTTGATTTCCTTGTACTTGCCGTTGGCACGGATCGCAGCGATGGCCGCCGTGAACTGGTCGGCCAGGGCGGTGTCGCCCTTGCGGACGCCGACGCCGGCGCCTTCGCCGTGGATCTCGGGCATGTTCGGAATGGTGCCGACGATCTTGCAGCAAGCGCCATCGGCGGTTTCAAGCCACTGCGAGATCGAGACGAGATCGTCGCTGACGGCGTCGAGACGGCCGTTGGCCATGTCGAGCTTGTACTCTTCCGCGCTCGGATAGGACTTGATGGTGCTATCGGTGAACACCTTCTCGGCGTAGTTGTAGTGGATGGTCGAGCCCTGCACGCCGATCGTCTTGCCGGCCAGGTCTTCCTTGGTCACGCCCTTGATGTCGCTGTCCTTGGCGGCGGCGATCACAGCGGGGGTGTTGATGTACTTCTTCGAGAAATCGATCTTTTCCTTGCGCTCGGGCGTGATCGACATCTGGGCGATGATGGCGTCGAACTTGCCGGCCTGAAGCGCCGGGATCATGCCGTCCCATTCCTGGGCGACGATCTCGCACTTGACCTTCATCTCGTCGCAAAGCGCGTTGGCGATGTCGACGTCGAAGCCGACCAGCTTGCCGTCGGAGGTCAGGTTGTTGAAGGGAGGGTAGGCGCCCTCGGTGGCGATCGTGATCTTCTTGTCTTGCGCCTGCGCAGCTCCAAGGGTGAGCGCGAGTGCCGCAGTGGCGGCCAAGGCGATACGCGTGGAAATCCTCATAATGCTCCTCTCTGTACGCTTCCGGTCGTTACCTGTCCCATCGCCGGATGCCGGAAGCGTTCCTTCCGTTGATGGCGGGGATACTCCCACTGTTTTCAGTTAGAAATCAATCGTGAATCGGGCTTTTGTTACACTGGTTGCAAGCATTCGGGCTGACGTAGCGTCAGTGTTTTGCAAGGCTCAGGCGTTGCTCGATGAAGTCGGCGATGGCCCTGATATCGTCGATGCCGAAGACGGGAATGTTCTCTCCCTCGACCTGATGATCGGCTGCAACCGCCACGATGGACGGATCGTTCGGCGCCAGCGGCGAGCGGTCCTTGGCCTCGATCCGGCGGGCCTCGATCTTGAGGTGGCCCTCGCGCTTGTAGCCTTCCACCAGCACCATGTCGCATGGGGCGATGCGGCCGAGCACTTCGTCCAGCGTCGGCTCGTCTTCGCCGCGCAGTTCATGCATCAGCGCCCAGCGGCGTCCCGAGACGATGGCGACTTCGCTTGCGCCGGCCTGGCGGTGGCGGAAGCTGTCGGTGCCCGGCTTGTCGATGTCGAAGTCGTGGTGGGCGTGCTTGATGGTCGAGACCTTCCAGCCACGCCCGGTCAATTCGGTGACCAGGCGCTCGGTCAGGGTCGTCTTGCCCGAGTTTTTCCACCCGGTGATGCCGAAGACACGATGGGTCATCATTCAACTCCGGCGAGCAGGCGTTCCGCCTCGGCGAGATCGTCGGGCGTGTTGATGTTGAAGAACGGATCGACCCCGGCATTGCCGAAACGCGTCTCGGGGAAGTCGACTGCGGCCATGCCTGCCTGTTCCATGAAGGTCATGACGCGACGGCTGTCGCCGCCTTGGAGAAAGCCGGCAAGGGCGACGCGCAGCGACACCGGCCACAGCGCAAAGGTCGGGTGCACGCGGCCACTGGAAGCGGCGACTGCGATGCGACCATCAACTGCATGATGGGCAAGCTTCTGGGCGAGGTCGGCTGGGAAAAACGGCGTGTCGCCGGCGACGCTCAGCACATGGGTAACACCGGCGAGCTCCATTGCCCATTCGAGCCCGGTCAGAACCCCGGCCAGCGGTCCCTGGTAACCTGCAATCGTATCGGCAATCACCTCGGCGCCGAAATGCGCGAAATGGGCCGGATCGCCATTGGTGTTGATGACGACAGGCGACGCCTGCGGCGCGAGCCGGTCGAGCACATGGCGGATCATCGGTCGCCCGCCGAGCGCAAGCAGGGTCTTGTCGGTGCCGCCCATGCGGCTGGAGCGTCCGCCCGCAAGGATGAGGCCTGCGATAGCAGTCATCACACGCCGTCCGGAGCCATTGCCGGGCTCGTGCTTTCGGCGGCGGGACGACCCTTGCCGACGAGGCGCTCGCGATAGAGCGAATAGAGGCCCGACGCGACGATCAGTGCGGCACCCGTAATCATGGCGGTATCGGGAATGTCGCCGAAGACGAAGATGCTGAGCGAGATCGCCCAGATGAGCGCCGTATAGCGGAAGGGCGCGATGAACGAGACCTCGCCTTCACGCATCGCCATGATGACGAACTGGTAGCCGAACAGCACGAGCACTGCCGCGCCGCCGAGGTACATCACGAGTTCCAACGGCATCGGCGTCCAGCCGCCGAAGGGCACGATGGTGAGTGCGCCGGTCAGCGTGATGACGATGGTGGTGACTGTCGAAACGAACAGCGAGGGCACATGTCCGGGGATCTGGCGGGTTGCCAGGTCGCGCACGGCGCAGAAGGCAACCGAAAGCAGCGCCAGCAGCGAAAAGGCGTTGAAGCCGTCAAAGCCGGGCCGGACGATGATCAGCACGCCGCCAAAGCCGACCACGATGGCCAGCCATCGGCGCCAGCCGACGCCTTCGCCGAGGAACAGCGCCGCCCCCATGGTAACCGCAAGCGGCAGGGCCTGAAGCACGGACGAAATGTTGGCGAGCGGCAGATGGGGCAGGGCCGCGAGGAAGCAGACAGTGCCGCCGACCTCGCCGATCAGGCGCAGCAGCACCATGGGGTGCCAGTAGTCGCGGGCGCCCTTGAGCGCTCCCCGGTGCCAGGCCAACAGGCTGATGAGAACAGTGGCAAAGACGCCGCGCACCAGCATCAGCTGGCCGGGATTGATCGTCTGGGCAGCAAGCTTGCTCAGCGTGTCGTTGAAGGTGAAGGCGGCCATCGCGACAACCATGAAGCTGGCGCCGCGAACATTCGAGGAAAGTGGCAATTGAGCCTTCCATTGCTGCTGTTGCCTACGGCTTAAGCAGAGCCACGCCAAACAGCAATGCCAAACACATGGACCAGCCCGGCAATTGCGTCACGGGCCGTTGAGACTGTCGGCGATGCGACCGATGAGCGGGTCGTATTTCGCCTTGGCCGTGGCAGGATATTTGAGCAGGAAAGCGTGAATGACGCCGCTGCGACCGAATTCGAGGCGCTGGTAGAAAATGGAATTGCCGTCATGCCCTGACAGCACGACCCAGTCCTTGCCCACCTTGCGATAGGTGACATTCATGCCTTCGGAACTGAAATCGGCGAGTTGGGCCGGTGTCTGCTCGAGCGCGTTGTAGGAGCCATAGACTGCGAGACTTGCCCCATCCGCGGCAGTGAATGTCATGCCGTCGCCATTGGCGGGCGGTGGCAACCGGTCGACGAAGATGTCGCGCGGAAACGTCACCGAGGTGCCGAAGCGAGCGTTGGTGTAGATGAAGGGCTTTGCCACAGCAGGTGCTGCAAGCGCCAATGACAAGGAAATTGCGGGCAGCATCGTTGCCAGTCGGTAAGCCATGCCACCCACTCCTTCTATGGAAGTCCAATGCTTGCGCGGTCAGTGGCGCCGTGCCGTCAGCCGCCGGTGACGCTCATGTGGCGCGATACGGACGGGCGGTTGGTGCGGCGGTCTATGATGAAATCATGCCCCTTGGGCTTGCGGCCGATAGCTTCATCGATTGCCCGTGAAACCAGCTCGTTGCCCTCTGAAGCGCGCAGCGGTGCGCGCAGATCGGCGTCGTCTTCCTGGCCGAGGCACATATAGAGCGTGCCGGTGCAGGTCAGGCGGACACGGTTGCAGCTTTCGCAGAAATTATGCGTCATCGGCGTGATAAAGCCGAGTTTGCCGCCGGTCTCGGCGACCTCGACATAGCGGGCGGGACCACCGGTCTTGAACGGGATGTCCTTCAGCGTGAACTGACGTTCGAGGCTTGCCCGCAGCAACGACAGCGGCAGGTACTGGTCGGTGCGGTCGGCGTCGATCTCGCCCATCGGCATGGTTTCGATGACGGTCAGGTCCATGCCGCGGCCATGGGCCCAGCGCATCATCTCGGGGATTTCCAAGTCGTTGAAGCCCTTGAGGGCAACGGCGTTGAGCTTGACATGGATGCCGGCGGCAAGTGCCGCATCGATGCCTTCCATCACCTTGGCAAGGTGACCCCAGCGCGTGATGGCGTGGAATTTGGTGGGGTCGAGCGTGTCGAGCGACACGTTGATGCGGCGCACGCCGCAATCGGCCAGTTCGCTGGCGAAACGCGACAGCTGCGAGCCGTTGGTCGTCAGCGTCAGCTCTTCAAGCGCACCGCTTTCGAGATGGCGCGACAGCTGGCGCACCAGATGCATGATGTTCTTGCGCACAAGCGGTTCGCCGCCGGTGAGACGCAGCTTCTTCACGCCCTTTTCGATGAAGACGGTGCAGAGCCGATCGAGTTCTTCCAGCGACAGCAGGTCCTTCTTGGGCAGGAAGGCCATGTCCTCGGCCATGCAATAGGTGCAGCGGAAATCGCAGCGGTCGGTCACCGACACGCGCAGATAGGAAATCGCACGCCCGAACGGGTCGATCATGCTGGTGTCGTGCATTCCCATTTCGCCTCTGCTCACTCCCTATGAGCGGTTTCCCAGACCGCTCTCTTTCATGTCGTTCAAAAAACATTACCCTTCAAGTGCCGAGGGCCTGTTCAGGTAACATTTAGCTGGCTGACAGGGCAATCTTTGCCGGCCACGCCACCATTATTGCATTTTTCGAAGCCGGATCGCCTATCAATTTGCTGATGGAACCGGGCAGCTCGTGTCGCCTTCATCGCATTTGAGGTAGTTCTGGAAGTCCTTGATGCGCAGTTCGGTCATACCATCCCTGCATTGCAGCACCGTCATCGGGTAGATGGAGCCCTGGGCAACACCCGAACTCGAGAATTCGCATTCGGCGTCTCGGAAGGCGACCCAGGCCCTCTGGGCACCAACCAGCAGCTTGGACGCCGCCTGGTCGTCCTTCAGCCGGCCCTGTATCTGCTTGTAGAGTGCATTCAACTCGGCGTCCGACGCGATCAGCGCCTTGTCGGCGCACTCGGTCATGGCAGCCTGGTTGCTGGCGCCCGAGCAGTCGTCGACCGCATATGCGGCTGGTACTGCGGCGAGGGCGAGTAGGCCGGCGACCATAGGCACTTTGACCGTCATGTTCCGCATTCAAACCTCCTTTCAGCCAGCCTCGCTGCAAGGCTTCCGGCAACACGCTAGCAAGGGCAGGGCATGCTTGCCAATCGGTGCGGTTTGGGCGTAACCGGAAGTGTCAGTCAGGGAGCAGAAATGTCAGCGCCAAAGGAACTCAGGGTCTCCAAGGACCGCAAGCTGTTGACGGTGACTTTCCCAGATCACCATCCCTTCGAGCTGCCGGCAGAGCTGTTGCGCGTGCTTTCACCTTCGGCCGAGGTCCAGGGCCATTCGCCGGAGCAGCGCGTGACCGTGCCGGGCAAACGCGATGTCGCGATCCTGAAGATCGAGCCGGTGGGCAACTACGCCGTGCGCATCACCTTCGACGATTTCCACGACACCGGCATCTTCACCTGGAACTACCTGCACACGCTCGGCCACGAGAAACAGACGCGCTGGCAGGCCTATCTCGACGAGCTGGCCGAGAAGGGGCTCTCCCGCGACAGGTAGGGCTGTCGTCGCCAGTTCACACTTGTCGGCTAAGGACCACGCGCACAGCGAAAGGCAGGACGATGTCGGTGATCTCGACGGTTGAACAACTCGAAGCGCTCTACGGCCTTCCCGGCGAAACCTCGCTGGTGAAGGAGCTCGACCATGTCATCCCCGAATATGCGGCCTTCATCGAGGCCTCGCCCTTCGTTTCGTTGGCAACCACCGGCCCCGAGGGACTGGACTGCTCGCCGCGCGGCGATCTTCCCGGCTTTGTCCGCATCCATGATCCGCGCACGCTGATGATGCCCGACAGGCGCGGCAACAACCGTGCCGATTCGCTGAAGAACATCATCAGGGATCCCAAGGTGGCGCTGCTGTTTCTTGTGCCGGGGTCGGGCACGACGCTGCGCGTCAACGGCCGCGCTCACGTTACCATCGACGCCGAGCTGTGCGCATCGTTCACGGTCGAGGGCAAGCCGGCGCGCTCGGTTACGGTCGTCAAGGTCGATTCGGTCTATTTCCAGTGCGCCCGTGCCATCGTGCGTTCGGAATTGTGGAATCCGGAGCGTCATGTCGATCCGAAATCGCTGCCGACGCCCGGGCAGATTCTTGCCGTGACGAGCCGGGCAAATATCGACGGCGAGGCCTATGATCGCGAATGGCCGGAGCGCGCCAAGAAATCGATGTGGTGACGACGGCCACCGGCGATTCAAGACAAAGTGATCCGGCGACTGTAACTTCGGCGGAGACTAGGACGTATACCGGCCATCAAGCTGGGAGATGTTCCGTATGAAGCCCTGGACCGACCGTGCCGGAAAGCTGTCGCCGTTGAAGGCAATCGTGTTCGCCGGCACGTTTGTGCCTGCTGTACTGCTTGTCTACTACGCGACGGCAGGTTTCCCGCAGGGAGGCTCGACCAGCAGCTTGCTCGGCCCGCGTCCCTATGCGGCGGCCATCCATTTCACCGGCGACTGGGCGATCCGCTTCCTGTTGATTTCGCTCGCCATCGCGCCGCTTCGGCGCATCGGGCAGTGGCCCAAGCTCATCATGGTGCGCAGGATGCTCGGCATCACAGCGCTCTGCTATGCGCTCGGCCACCTCGTGCTCTACTTCTTCGACATGAACTGGGACGTGCTCAGGGTGGCTAGCGAGATCGCGCTGCGCATATACCTGACCATCGGTTTCGTCGCTCTGCTGGGGCTGGCGGCGCTGGGTGCAACGTCCACGGATGCCGCCATCAAACGTCTCGGAAGCAACTGGAACCGGCTGCACAAGATCGTCTACGGCATCGGCATACTGGCTGCGCTGCACTACTTCATGCAGTCCAAGGCCGACGTCTATCAGCCGACCCTGATGGCAGGTTTCTTCGTGCTGCTCATGCTGTATCGGCTGGCGCATTGGCGCGGCTTGAGCCTGAATTCGGCATGGGTGCTCCTGGGCATCGCGATTGCGGCAGCGCTTGCGACCGTCGTCGTCGAAGCCGCCTGGTACGGGCTGGCGACCGGCGTTCCTGTTAACCGCGTGCTCGCTGCAAACCTGCAGTTTTCCTACACCATCCGCCCGGCATGGTGGGTGCTCGCTGTGGGCCTGGCCGTGACCGTGCTTGGCATCGTCAGGTCGTTCGGCAAGGCACCGGCGCCGCGCGGACGGCGGCTGGCCAAGGCGGCTGCATAGCGTGGTCCCAGGGGGCGAGCCATTTCGCGGGCTCGGGCCAGCAAGCCCCATGGCTATTTTCCAGGCTCGTATTGCATCGCCACCGATCCGAGCCGAACTCCGGCCGGCTCACGAACGTCAGGTCGATTTGTTTTGCTAGCGCTTGTGAGATTGCGCCCTGGTTCCGGGACCGGGCCGTTAATCCTTCAGCGCTTCGGCAACACGCAGCATATGCGCGCCGATCATGTCGCATTGCTCGGGCGTCGAAGCGCTCATCGCCTTCTCGATCAGCGCGCCATAGGCCTTCAGCGCCCGCAACAGCAACGCCTCGCCATCGGGCGTGAGCCTGAGGCGCATGATTCGCCTGTCCTTGGCGTCGGCCTCGCGGTGGACGAGGGCGCGCTTTTCCAGCTGCGGCAGAAGCATGGTGATGTTGGAGCGCCCGACCAGCAGCTTGCGGGCGAGGTCGTGCTGCGACATGTCGGGATGACGGTAGAGGTTCATCAAAACGTCGAGCTGGGCCGGCTTGAGGTCGTGCGGCTGCAACGCGTTGGCCAGCGCACGCTCCATGGAGTGGCAGGCCTTGGCCACCGCGACCCAGTTGCGGAAACGCGGATTGTCCCAGGGCAGGTCTTGTCTATTGTTCATAGTTGAACTAATAATATGTTCATGATTGAACTGATGGATGGGTGCTCAATATGGCATCAATCGGGCTGAAGGTCATCCGGCAGCTGATGGGCGTCGGCGAGGTCGTGGCACCTGCGTTTGCCGGCCGCGCGGCGTTCGAGCTTTTCCGGCGCGTGCCGAGCGCGCGGAAGATGAGCGATGGCGAGAGACGCGCCGTTGCGCGGGCGCAGGACTTCATGTCCGAAGCGCGTCATCACCGAATCAAGACGAGGGGCGACTGCGTTGCCGCACATGAATTTCGGCCGCCGCAGGGACGATCCCGGGGCACTGTTCTGGTCATCCATGGCTGGCGATCGCGCACCGAATACATGCGCTCGCTGATCGAAGGGTATCGTGACGCCGGCTACAAGGTCGTGTCGCTCGACCTGCCGGGGCATGGCGGCTCGCTCGGCCGCGCACTCGACATGGCCAAGGCAGTCGAGGCCGCAAGTCTAGCCGCGCAGTGGTTCGGCCCGTTCGCCGCCGTCGTCGGCCACTCCTTCGGTGGAGCGGTTGCCGTCAATGCCGCGGCCGGGACCGTCAGGGGCTTTGCCCCGCTTGCGACGGAGCGGCTGGTGCTGATCTCCGCGCCCAACTCGATGCCGCGCCTGTTCCAGGAATTCGCCGGCTACCTCAAGCTGGGACAGCGTTCTCATCGCGCCCTGGAGACGCAGGTCGAGCGCGTGACCGGCACGCCGCTGGAGCGCTTCGTCGGTTCGGCGCTGCTGGCCCGCCTGCCGGTGCCGACGCTGGTGATGCATGCGCCCGACGATCGGGAGGTGTCCGAAGCCGATGCCCGCGCCATGGCCAACGCCGGCGACCATGTCCGCCTGTTCTGGGCCGAAGGGCAGGGTCATCGCCGCATTCTGTCGAACCGCGAGGTTGTGCGCGAGGCAGTTGGCTTCGTTGCCGAACAGCCGCAGCCGGCGCTGGTTCACTGAACCCTTTCAGCCCTTCTTGTCGCCGGTCTCGACCGGCAGACCCGCGGCGCGCCAGGCTGTGAAGCCGCCGAGGATATGGCGGACCGGCTCAAGGCCCATGTCCTTGGCCGTCTTGGCAGCCAGCGCCGAACGCCAGCCGCCGGCGCAGAAGAACACGAAGCTCTTGCCGCTCGAAAAGAACGCCTTGTGATAGGGGCTATCTGGGTCGATCCAGAATTCGAGCATGCCGCGCGGGCAATGCTGGGCGCCGGGAAGCTTGCCGTCACGCTGCAATTCGCGCGGATCGCGCAGGTCGACGAAGATGGTGCCTGGGTCGTCGAGCAGGGTCGCGGCCTCTTCCGGCGACACGACCTCGACCACGGCATTGGCCTCGTCGAGCAGTTCCTTGTAGCCCTTCTTCACTTTCGACCTCGTCCTGAAATCCAACGGCCTGCAATTTGATCGCACGGCGGGGCGGCGTCTGTCATCCCGGCCGGATTGCGCCAGGGGCGGCGGCGGTCACGATGATGTGAAACTGTTCGGCAACAGCTACCCGGAAATTTATGGAAGCTTAACGTTATCGGTATGAATCGATACGTCTGCGCCTTACATCCGCCATTAGGCGACAGGAATGCCCCGAGCGGCGCATGGGGATTCCAATGAAATTCCCGGGCGGGGGTGGGTGTCCTATGAAAATTGCTTTCCTGAACAAGCCGATTTCCCTTCCGCTGGTGGCGCTGGCCGCCACAATGGCCATGGGTGCGCCGCAAGCCGGCGCGCAGACATTGCTCGACGTGCTGTTCGGCGGGGGAGGCAGGAGCCAGCGCCCTTCCCATGGCGAGTTTCCGCCGCCGCCCGAGCCGGTGAAGAAGAAGGCGCCGGTAGCGGCAGCCAAGATCAGCGCGCCGACCTATTACAACTACAAGGCCGATGCCATGGTGTCGGTCGACTTCGCCAAGTTGAGCGCCGGCACGCAGTCGGTGTCGCTGGAGCCGTCGCTGGCCGGGACCAGTTTTCGCGAGGCGATCGCAGGCCTCGACGGCTACGATCTCAGCGCTGAAAAGGAGATAGCCAAGGCGCTGCTGGATTACTACTCGGCCAACCCCGAGTTCATCTGGGTGACCGGCTACACCGCCAACAGCCGCGCCGAAGATGCCATCAGAGTGCTGGGCGACGCGGCCGGCCATGGGCTCAATCCGGTCGACTATGCCGTCTCGGCGCCACCGGCGGCCTATGCCCTCGACGACACCAGCGGCAGGCTGAAGACGCTCATCCGCTTCGAGATGGCGATGTCGGCGCGCGCATTGCGCTATGTCCATGACGCGCTCGGCGGGCGCATCGATCCCAACCGGATCTCCGGCTACTACGATTTCGCGGCCAAGCCGCTCGACATGGTCAAGGTGCTGAAGAAATTCAGCCAGGCGCAGGATATCAGGGGCCTGATGGAATCGTTCCATCCGCAGAACCCGGAATACAAGGCGCTGCGCGTCGAGCTCGAAATGCTTCGCGCCAGCGAGGAAAACACCATAGTCGTCGATCCCAAACTGTTGCTGAAGCCGGGCGAGACGAGCCCCGAGCTGCCCAAGCTGCTGCACCTGATCAGCCGCAATCTCGATGACGAGATGGGCGGCGCGTTCGGCGAATTGCTGGCGCGGCAGGTCAACAGCGAGGTCTATACGCCGGACCTCGTCCCCGTGTTCGAGGCGGTGCAGAAGCGGGCAGGGCTCAAGGCCGACGGCGTCGTCGGTCCGCGCACCGTCGCAACCCTTGCCGGAACATCGAAGGCCGATCGTCTCGACAAGGTGCTGGTGGCGCTCGAGCAGATGCGCTGGCTGCCCTCCGAACTCGGCAGCCCGCGCGTCTTCATCAACCAGCCCGCTTTCACTGCGAGCTACATCGACGGTGGCACAGAGAAGCTGAAGATGAAGACGGTGATCGGCAAGACCACCAACCAGACCAGCTTCTTCCAGGACGAGATCGAGCAGGTCGACTACAACCCCTATTGGGGCGTGCCGCAGTCGATCATCGTCAACGAGATGCTGCCGCGCCTGCGCAGCGATCCGAGCTATCTCGACCGCGCCGGTTATGAGGTCACCGATTCGCGTGGCCAGCGAGTTCCCTCATCGGCGATCGACTGGAGCCAGTACGGTGCCAAGGTGCCTTACAGCGTGCGCCAGGCGCCGAGCGAAGCCAATGCGCTGGGCGAGCTCAAGATCCTGTTCCCCAACAAGCACGCCATCTACATGCATGACACGCCGCAGAAGGCGCTGTTTGATCGCGACAACCGGGCCTTCAGCCATGGCTGCATCCGCTTGTCCGACCCGCGCGGCATGGCTGCTGCCGTGCTTGGCACCGATGTCGACCACGTCGCCGCCAAGCTCAAGCAGGGCCATTCCTTCGAGAAGGTGAACCGCAAGATTCCTGTTTATGTCGCCTATTTCACGGCCTGGCCGGATCTCAACGGCAAGGTCGAATATTTCGGCGACGTCTACGACCGCGATGCCAGGCTGATGGAAGCGGTAGCCAAGACCGAAACGGCACGCGCGCCGAGCATGTAACGCCTGGTCCGGCTGCATTTCCTGAACAAGAATGGCTTCTTGTCAGGTGATGCGGCCGCTCGTCATGACAGCCTCGATGTGCGGACCATGTCGTCCTGCGCCCGATCGATCAGCGCCACGAGCCGCTGGACATCGACATGATAGCCGTCTTCCGCCTTGTCGGCGACGATGGTCGCCATCCGCTGGTCGAGCGCCGGCACCATGTCGGCGATCAACGCATTGAACGTGTCGCAAGGATTGATGACGACGATCAGCGCTCCAAGTGCTGCGCCAAAATGAGCATGCACCCACTGGCTGCCTTCGACGGTGACGACCACTGGCACCTGCGCCAGCGTCGCCAGCAGTTCGGGAAGAGGGGATGTCACATCGCAGATGGCGTAACCTCGGGCAGCCAGAACCTCGGCCACGGCATTCTCATTGATCAGGTCGCGTTTTGCACCGGTCGTCCCCCGGCGCAGGAAGGCACCCGAGTGTCTTGATGGTTCCAAACCCGAATGCAGCTTCGCATGCAGGGCCCGTGTGCGGGCGTGGCGATGGGTGTTCATTCCACGATCGTCGGTCAACCACATCTCTCGCGCATGGATCATCGGCGCAGGCGAGGGCGACAGGCCGAACAGTTCGCAGTAGGCGCGGCCATGATGCCATGACGGGTTGTAGGGCAGGCAGAGGGTCTCACCCGGTTGAATCAGAAGTGATGCCGGCAAGGAGTCGTTTATCAGGTGGCCAAAGTAGGCCATCGCCACTGGTGTCATCGGGAAAAAGGCTCTGTCTGTGCGCTGGATGGGGTTTGCCAGTGCAGGCTGCAGTGGCGCAGGACCATGGCGCTGCAGGCTGCGGGAAAAGCTGAAGACGCCGCGCGGCGTCGCCAATGCATCGCCGAGCCGGTAGCGAATGGTTCCCCCATGTTGCCGCAACCCGCCCGCAATCCGCATTCGTTCATTGTCGAGATTCGTCGACGGCTGCACGCCAATGACACGATCCCAGTCAGATGGCTCCATGTAGGCCGGCGCCTGCACCAAGCTCTCCGCTTTGGCAATTTGCTCGGATTGAACATCTTCGAGCGCGCCCCGCGACTTTCGAAGTCGTTCGAAGAGCGAACCTAAAAGAGGATAGAGCCTTGAAGCAACGGACATGCCCCTCATTCCCCCACAGAACTTCGGTATTATAGACTGTTGCTTGATCTATTTCCATTGCTGTTAACCGAGGGGCATTTCCACCGATATTGAGGGAAATCAGTTCGCGAGTGCCGCGTTTGGTGCAGTGGATGAACCGGCTGGTGATGCTGAGAAGGCGGATCTGCACCCGCCGGTCGAGCCTGTCGCGGTCGAGCGGACTTTTGTGTCCGCCGCATCGGCTTTCAAACCCGCGCGCCCGGCGCGATCTTCGAGTGATCTCGCAGCCGCCCTCCCACGGGGCGTGCACTCCGTTGTCATCGCGCTCTTATTGGCTGCTGAAGGTCACGGTGGGGGAGGTGTCGTGTCGAGGGCAATCAGCCGAATACACGGAGCAACCTGAGCAATAGTCCACGGATGTTCCGCAGATTAAGCTGCCATTGTCTGCCTGTGCTCGCTGGTCTGTGCTGAATAGCTCTTATGACCCGTTTCCGGTCCAGGCAAAAAAATCATCAATAACAAGAGGATATAAGATAGAAGAATGGTGGGCGATATAGGGATTGAACCTATGACCCCACCCGTGTGAAGGGTGTGCTCTCCCGCTGAGCTAATCGCCCGTCCGAGGCCCTTAGGCCGAACGTGACGGCGATATAGGGGAGGGGCGGGAGCTGTGTCAAGGCGGCTTTAGCGACTTCCCGCAGCTATCAGCTTTTCAGCTAGGCCAAGCGTCAGTTCGTCATAGTGCGAGATGATTGCCGAGGGCTCGAATTCACTGACGTGGCGATCCGTGTAACCGAAGTCGACGGCGACAACGGGGATGCCGGCGGCCTTGGCCGTGTCGATGTCGGTGACCGAATCGCCGACCATCACAGCACGCGAGGCGTCGCCGCCGGCCATGGCGATGGTCTCGGTCAGGTGCCTCGGGTCGGGTTTGCGGATGCCGAATGTTTCTGGGCCGGTGATTGCGGCGAAGCGGTCGGCAAGGCCGAGCCCGCCGATCAGGTTGCGGGCAAGCGTCTCGTATTTGTTGGTGCAGACGGCAAGCAAGTAACCGGCATCGGCGAAGCGCTCCATGGCAGCCACCACGCCCGGATAGGGCTGCGAACGGCCGGGGATGTTGAGCGTGTAGTGATCGAGGAAAATGTCGTGCATGCGCTCGTGCTCTTCGCCCGCAAGCGCCTTGCGCTGCGCGGCATAAGCCCGTTCGATCATGATCTTGCCGCCCATGCCGACGAACCGGCGGAAGGCATTGTCGTCCACCTGGGCGAGGCCGCCGGCAACCAGCGTGTGGTTCAGGCTGTCGAGCAGGTCGGGAGCAGTGTCGACAAGGGTGCCGTCGAGGTCGAATACGATGATCGGTCTGGACATGGCTTGGCTTTCACGGGTTCATATTTCGCCAAAGGCGATAGCCTTCGCGCCCGGGCGGCGCAACCCGCGGTCCATAAAGCCTTTGACCCAATCGGCAAAAATGCTAGGAGCCAAGCCTGTAATCTGGGAATTTGCGAACAAGTCATGGATGCCAAGGCTTTGAAGATCGAGGCGGCACGGGCCGCACTCGGTTATGTCGAGAGCGGTATGCGCCTCGGCATCGGTACAGGTTCCACCGCCGAGGAATTCGTCCGCCTGCTGGCCGAAAAGGTTGCGGCCGGCATGCAGGTCATCGGCGTGCCGACGTCTGAACGGACCGCCGCGCTTTGCCGCGAGCTGGCGGTTCCGCTGTCGACGCTGGAAGAGACACCCGAGCTCGACCTTACCATCGACGGTGCCGATGAGATCGATCCAGCACTTACGCTGGTCAAGGGCGGCGGCGGTGCGCTGCTGCGCGAGAAGATCGTTGCGGCGGCCTCGGCGCGCATGATCGTGATCGCCGACCAGTCCAAGCTGGTCGAGACGCTCGGCCGCTTCCCACTGCCGATCGAGGTCAATCCGTTTGGTCTCAGGGCCACCGAAATCGCCATCGCAAAGGCAGCGGAAAAGCTCGGCCTTTCCGGTTCGCTGGTGCTGCGCAAGACCGGCGGCGAGACCTTCGTAACCGACGGTGGACATTTCATTATCGATGCATCTTTTGGCCGCATTCCCGATACAAGAGCGCTTTCGGATGCCCTTCACGCCATTCCTGGCGTCGTCGAGCATGGTCTCTTTCTCGGCTTGGCCACCGTTGCCGTCATTGCCGGCTCCGACGGTGTCAGAACCGTTCATCCGGCTCTCTAAACAGGAGTTCTATTCATCATGATTTCGACAAACCGGCTTCGCGGCTTCTCCGTCATGGTGGCGGCTTCGGCTTTTGCAGCCATTGCGTTCTCGGCCCAGGCCCAGGAGATCGGTGAAGCCCATCTCAAGGCGGCCCATGCGGCCATCGCTGCGATCCACGCAACCGATTCGTTCGACGGCATCCTGCCGCAGGCGGCATTTGCGCTGAAGCAGCAGCTGATCCAGCAGAACCCCGACATGCAGGAAATCATCACCCAGACGGTGGATGAGAAGACGCTTGCCATGGCCGCCCGTCGCGCCGATCTCGAGAAGGAAGCGGCGATTGCCTACGCCAAGTCCTTCAACGAGAAGGAACTGACCGAGATCGCGGCCTTCTACAATTCGGAAGCCGGCAAGAAGCTGATCGAGAACGGCCCGATCGCCTCGCGCGAACTGGTGAAGGCTGCAGACATCTGGCAGAACGGCATTGCCCGCGACCTTGCCCAGCAGGTCGGCGAGAAGCTGACGGCGGTCGCCGGCGCCAAGGCTCCGGCCGTCACCGAGGGTGCTGCGCCCGTGACCCCTGAGGCGCCGAAGAAGTAATCGGCCGCGACCAACAGTCACGATGAGACGGGCCCGGCTTATGCCGGGCTTTTCTTTTTGTGCTTGCACCACTACCTGTGGCGCACCGCGGCACGCCAAGTATCGGCGTTGCAGCATCCTTGAATTCACATGCGTCCGGGCAATGCTCCCTATGGCCTGAGGCGCGCACCGATTGCCTGCAGGAAGGAACACCATGGCCCAGTATGACTACGACCTCTTTGTCATCGGCGGTGGCTCGGGCGGTGTTCGTGCGGCGCGTGTGGCGGCAGCCATGGGCAAGCGCGTGGCGCTGGCCGAGGAGTTCCGCTTCGGCGGCACCTGCGTCATCCGCGGTTGCGTGCCCAAGAAGCTCTATGTCTATGCCTCGCAGTTCCCCGAGCACTTCGAGGATGCCGCCGGTTATGGCTGGACGGTCGGTGAAAGCACGTTCGACTGGAAGACGCTTGTCGCCAACAAGGAGCGCGAGATTTCGCGGCTTGAAGGCATCTACAAGCGCAATGTCGAGAATTCCGGCGGCGAGACCATCCATTCGCGCGCCACGCTGGTCGACAGGCACACGATCCGCCTCGAAGCGGATGGACGTACCGTCACCGCAGACCAGATCCTGATCGCGACCGGCGGCCGGCCGAGCACGCATCCGGCGCTTCCTGGCCACGAGCATTGCATCTACTCCAACGAGGTCTTCGATCTGCCGGAACTGCCCAAGGCGATCATGATCGAGGGCGGCGGCTATATCGCCGTCGAGTTTGCCAACATTTTCCACGGCCTGGGCGTCGACACCACGCTGGTCTATCGCGGCAAGGAGATCCTCAGCCGTTTCGACATGGACCTGAGGCGTACCCTGCATGAGACGATGGAGCAGAAGGGCATCAAGATCCTGCTGCACTCGGTCTCGCAGGAAGTCGCCAAGCGCGGCGACGGCCGCCTTGATGTCAGGCTGAACACCGGCCAGCAGCTGACCGTCGACCAGGTGCTTCTCGCCATCGGGCGCACGCCGAACACCGAAGGCCTCGGGCTTTCGGACGCGGGCGTCGAGCTCGACAAATCGGGCGCTGTGGTCGTCGACAGCTATTCTCGCACCAGCGCCGACAACATCTGGGCGGTGGGCGACGTCACCAATCGCGTGCAGCTGACGCCGGTGGCGATCCACGAGGCCATGTGCTTCATCGAGACCGCCTTCAAGGGCAACCCGACCACGCCCGACCATGACACCATTCCAACGGCTGTGTTCTCGCAGCCGGAGATCGGCACCGTCGGTCTTTCAGAGGACGATGCGGCCAAGCGTTACAAGAACCTCGAGGTCTATCGCACCAGCTTCCGGCCGATGCGCCACACGCTGTCGGGACGCCAGGAAAAAATGCTGATGAAGCTGGTGGTCGACGCCGATACGCGCATCGTCGTCGGCGCCCATGTGCTTGGGCCGGATGCCGGCGAGATGGCGCAGCTGCTCGGCATCGCGCTCAAGGCGCGTCTCACCAAGGACGCCTTCGATCAGACCATGGCGGTGCATCCGACCGCTGCCGAAGAGCTGGTGACGATGTACAAGCCGACCTATCTGGTAAGGGATGGTTCGCGCGTCGAAAACTGACGTTGCGGCGGCTTCCGAACCTTCCGCAGCGAAACCTTGGTCCCTAGGGGATTCCGGGGTGGAATAGAGGCTCGTCATCGTGTAAACAGCCGCGTTCCCGTAATGGCGGGTCACAGCGCGGGTGAGGTGCCCGCTGACAAAACTTTTGGGTGCTAACATGACGAAATGGTCACCGAATTCCTGGAGAAGCATGCCGATTCAGCAGGTTCCGGCTTATCCGGACGCTGCGGCTCTCGCAGAAACGGAAGCCCGTCTCGCCACGTTTCCCCCCTTGGTTTTTGCAGGTGAAGCGAGAAAGCTGAAGAAGCAGCTGGCAGCCGTCGCCAATGGCGAGGCCTTCCTGCTCCAGGGCGGCGACTGCGCCGAAAGCTTCGCCGAGCACGGCGCCGACAATATCCGCGACTTCTTCCGCGTCTTCCTACAGATGTCGGTCGTGCTGACTTTCGCCGGTGCGCAGCCGGTGGTGAAGGTCGGCCGCATTGCCGGTCAGTTCGCCAAGCCGCGTTCGGCCGACAACGAGACCAAGGGCGACGTCACGCTGCCGAGCTATCGCGGCGACATCATCAATGGCCCGGCCTTCGACGAGAAGTCGCGCGTGCCCGATCCGGCGCGCCAGGAAATGGCGTACCGCCAGTCGGCTGCGACGCTGAACCTTTTGCGCGCCTTCGCACAGGGTGGCTATGCCAGCCTCGAGAACGTGCACAAGTGGATGCTCGGCTTCGTTTCCAACAGCCCGCAGGGCGAGCGCTATGAGGCGCTGGCCAACCGCATCACCGAGACGATGGACTTCATGAAGGCCGTCGGCATCACCTCGGAGACGAACTACGCGCTGCGCGAGACCGACTTCTACACCAGCCATGAGGCGCTGCTGCTCGGCTACGAGCAGGCGCTGACCCGCGTCGACTCGACCTCGGGCGACTGGTACGCGACCTCGGGCCACATGATCTGGATCGGCGACCGTACGCGCCAGGTCGATCACGCACATGTCGAGTACTGCCGTGGCGTGAAGAACCCGCTTGGTCTCAAGTGTGGTCCCTCGCTGACGCCCGACAGTCTGTTGAAGCTGATCGACCTGCTCAACCCGGAGAACGAGGCGGGCCGTCTGACCCTGATCGCGCGCTTCGGCCACGACAAGGTCGGCGAGCATCTGCCGAAGCTGATCCGCGCCGTCGAGAAGGAGGGCCGCAAGGTCGTCTGGTCGTGCGATCCGATGCATGGCAACACGATCACGGCTGCCGGCTACAAGACGCGCCCGTTCGACCGCATCCTGAGCGAAGTGCAGAGCTTCTTCGACATCCATCGCTCGGAAGGTACGCACCCGGGCGGCATCCATGTCGAGATGACCGGCAACAATGTCACCGAATGCACGGGTGGCGCGCGCGCCATCACCGCCGAGGAGTTGCAGGACCGCTATCACACGCATTGCGACCCGCGCCTCAACGCCGACCAGGCGATCGAACTGGCCTTCCTGGTTTCGGAACTGCTGCGCAAGGGTGCTGTGACCGAGCAGAAGAAGGCCGTCAACGCCTGATCCGCAGGTCGGATATTCAATCGAAGGCGCCGGTTTCGACCGGCGCCTTTTTCATTTGCGGGTCCAGCGCATATCCTTGAGGCGAGGATCGCCGGCAAAGCTCTGGCGGTCGAAGCCGATGCGCTTTTCGGGGAATTCGCAGATTGCCTGCACGCCTGTCGGCCCTAGCCGGATGCGCCAGGTCTGGCGCTCGACAGGTGCTGCCTTGGCGAAGATCGTGCAGGTCAAAAGCGCCAGGTTGGCGCCACCCTGGGGATCGCGCACCGAGCGATAGCGTATCGCCTGCATGCCTGCTTCGCGTGCGTCGTCGGTCAGTTGCTGACAGGCGGCGTAGTCCGTCGGGTGCGTCCAGGTTTCGGCGTCTTCCGACAAGGGCGGCAATGTCAGGTCGACCGCACGTGCAACTTTGAACGATGCTGCGAAGGCGGTGTATTCGGCCGCGTCGCTTGGCCATGGCGTGTCGGGCGATTCCGAAAAGAACAGCAGGCGATAGAAGGCCATTTCGGCGACCGCGGTCTGCACCTTCTCGGCGGCGTAGTAGATGCCAAGCGATTTTCCGGCGCGACGGAAGCGCGAGCCTGTGGGATAGTTGGAGCCGTAGCGGAACGGCGTCGCCAGCAGGTAATGCAGCTTGCGGCACTCGATGGGAATGACGGGCTTGGTCGCCTCGATCAGTTCCTCGAGCACTGCCTGTTCGTCGAGATCGTCGACGAGCTTCAGGGTCGAGACGCGGTGCTGCGCCTCCACCAGTCGCCAGCACCGGCCTTCGAGGGCGCGGGCCTCAGACGAGAGCGCGGCGGGCGTCCAGGTAGGCGATGACATCGACGAGCCCGGTGATGGTGGCGATCTTTTCAAGTGGGGCAGCGCCGAGTGCTGCGTTGTCGTTTTTCAGCCAGGCGCGAGCGACAGGCTCTTCGCCGCCGACGATGGCGTCGAGCGAGCGGAACAGCCGCACGAACAGGACCGCGAGTTCGAACGGCTTGCTGCCGGTTTCGAGCGCAAATTCCTGCCGGCGCATACGGGAAATCGTCGCCTCGGAGACGCCGATGATCGCAGACAATGCCTTGGCGGTGACGCCGAGCATGTCGGCGGCGCGCAAGGTTGCCTTGGTGATGACTGCGCCGGGAGCAGCGGAAGGTCCCGGACTTGTCTGGCTACGCATGGGATGCTCCATTTCTCTGGAAAATATAGGTCAGAAAAATGCCCATGGAAAGGGTCAGGTCGAAGCAGGGGGGGAAATGCCCCTGTCAGTCCTTCTTGTACAGCATCCAGCTCTTGCCCTGGCGCTCGGCGATCGTCGAATAGCGGGTGACGCGATTGCGGCCAACCAGCTTCGAGCGATAAAGCGCCCGATCGGCCTTGGCGTAGAGGTCATCGGGGCTTTCCGCCTCTGACGCCATGCAGATGCCCATCGACACCGTGACCTGGCCGCAGTTGAGACCCGGCTCGATATCCTTCAGCTGGGTCTGGGCGACAAGCAGGCGGATACGGTCGGCGATCTCGTAGGTGGCGTCTTCGGTCGTGCCCTCGATGATCAGGGCGAACTCCTCGCCGCCGGTGCGCGCCACGAACATGTCCTGGTGGACGCTGGACTGGAAGATGTCGGCGATGATGCGCAGGATCTTGTCGCCGACGGGGTGGCCGTGGCGATCGTTGATGTCCTTGAAACGGTCGATGTCGGCCAGGATCAGGGCGCTGAACAGGATGCCCTTGTTGTTGTTGTAGATACTTGCGATGCGCTTGTCGAAAGCACGGCGGTTCCACACATGGGTGAGGGGATCCGTGTCGGCCAGGCGCTTGTATTCCTCGAGCTTCGACTTGACGGTCTCGAGCTCTGCCGACTTATCGCCCAGCTGCGTCGCGAACTGTTTGCCGTGGTCGATCGTGGATGCTGTCGCCACCGACATCACGCTGACGATCTTCTGCAGCAGGTCCTGCGACATGGCGGTGCGGCTGTTGAGCCCGCTCGACGTCTCGTCCAGAACCTTGCCGTAGCGCTCGATGTGGCTGCGCTCGTTGCGCAGCAGGCCGGCCACGCCCTCGAGTTCGCGGGCCAGCACTTCACGCGCGTGCTCGACGATGCCCTGGCCATGGCTCTGGGCGAAGAATTTCTGGCCGATCTGGTCGAGCTGCTCCTGGGTCGGGCGGTTGCCGAGTGCGATCACCTCGAGGCTCAACGCCGTATTGGAACCGGTCAGGGCTTCGTAGAAGATTTCGTAGTTGCGCGGCAGGCCGACGACACCCATCTGGCTCATCGTCGCCACGACGGTGCTCGCAAGGTCGTTGCCTCGATCGGTCGGGGCTGCGGCAGGTTGCATTTAGTTCCCATTTCAGTTGGCCGGCCAACAGCCAAAACGCCTGCGATGCACGGGCGAGTGGCCGGTCGGGGGCGTGAACGGCATGAAAGAGAGTGCTGGCAACGATGCAGGTCCCCTCTGCTTTCGTCGCTTGTATGAGCCTTAATTCGGGTGGGCTAAAGTTTCCTTAATTTGCATGGTCACTTCGCCTGTTTTTCTACCACAGGGTGTATATTCCAATGTGCCAGAAGCGATCTCTGTGCTGGCCGCAACATCCGATGTCGCGAATCCCTGTGCATATTACCTTTAGGGAAGCTAACCTGCGACCTACAGCCAGCAGAAGAGGACGGCAATGGAGAATCTACACAAGGGGTCATGTTTGTGTGGAGCAGTGCGCTACACAGCAAAGGGCGCGCTTCGGGACGTCATTTATTGCCATTGCACCATGTGCCGCAAGCAGAGCGGCCATTATTACGCCGCGACCAATGTCGGCGACGACATGATCGACATCGAGGGCAGCGAAAACGTCACCTGGTATGCGGCATCCGACTTTGCCCGCCGCGGGTTCTGCAGCCGCTGTGGGTCGGTGATGTTCTGGAAGCCCAACGACGACAACTACGTCTCGATCATGGCCGGCTCGTTCGATGAGCCGTCGTCGCTGTCGGGCGGCTATCACATTTTCGTAGCCGACAAGGGCTCCTATTACGAACTCGACGACGACCTGCCGAAATACGAGCGCTCTTCGCCATCGCTCAAGGTTTTGGAGGATTGATCGGCGAGACGACGACCGTTCTCATTTGTTGAACGCTTCGTCGTGTTTCGATGCTCTGCCGGAAACAGTGGCAAGGACGTATATCTCTGGCAAGGAGAAAGAATATGACCTCGTTGCCTACCCTTTTCATCTCGCATGGCGGCCCCGACATCGTGCTGGCCGACACGTCGGCGCGCCATTATCTCGAAGGTGTTTCCGGCCTGATTTCGAAGCCGAAGGCCATCGTCATCGTTTCCGCGCATTTCGAGACCGACGGCGTTGCTGTCGTGACCGATCCCAAACCGGGCATGATCTACGACTTCGGCGGGTTCGCGCCTGAACTCTACAGGATGGTCTATCCGGCCGCCGGGGAGCCGGCCCTGGCCGAGAAGGTGTATGGCATGCTCGAGGCTGCCGGCCTCAGGCCGCATACTTTCGAGAAGCGCGGCTACGACCATGGCACCTGGACACCGCTCATGCTGGCCTTCCCCGATGCGGACATTCCGGTCGTGCAGGTGTCGATCGATCCGCGCCGCGATGCGGCCTGGCACCATGCCATCGGCAAGGCGCTGGCACCGTTGCGCGAGGAGGGCATCCTTTTGATCGGGTCCGGGCATATCACCCATAATCTGCGCGCCTATTTCACCACGCTCAGGCATGGCGCCGAGCCAGATCCGGCGCTGGCCGGCAAGGTCACCGCGTTCACCGAATGGTTCGCCGACAAGCTTGGCTCTGGTGACACCGATGCGCTGCTGCAGTGGAAGGAACGTGCCCCGTATCCGTCGGAAAACCACCCGACGGACGAGCATTTGATGCCGATCTTCTTTGCCTATGGCGCTGCCGGCAGCGGGGCAAAAGGTCGCCGTGTCCACGATTCGGTAGATCACGGCTTCTTTGCCAACGATTCCTATCTGTTCGAGTGACCGCCAAGCCGCTACATGATGCCCTTTCGACAGACTTGAAAGGGCATTTCATGGAGCGGCTGGTAAAGGCTTTCCAGAACTCGGTGCGTGCGTTCTCGCGGCTCATCCGCACCGAGGCGGCGTTCCAGCAGGAAGTGATGCTGCTGATCGTAGCACTTCCCATTGGCTGGTTCGTTGCCGGCACCTGGAGCGGCTACGCGTTGCTGATCGGCGCCATCCTGTTCCTGATCACGGTGGAAGTGCTCAACACCGGCATCGAGGCCGCGTGCGATGCCGTCAGCCGCGAGTTCAACATCGACATCCAGCTTGCCAAGGATTGCGGCTCGCTCGCCGTGCTGATCTCGATCTTCATCGTTCTTGGCATCTGGGGGTTCGCCATCGCCGAGCGTCTGTTCGGCCTTCCGATCTGAAGGGCGCGTACCTACATGTCGGTTACCAAAGGAGACCGACATGGCTGACCAAGCCGATATCCATCATCTCGAATCCAGGGCGGGGTTGCCCGAGGACCTGCGCTGGCTCGTCGCCAAGTATCCGCGGGAGAACTGGCTAGGCCATGACAACGTCCATGGCATGGCGTCGATGTGGCTGCAGCGACACGACATGTTTCGCGAATTGGGCGGCATGCTGACCGCTGGCATCGGCGACTATCGCGAGGGCCGGATGGACGCTGCGCAGTTCGCCCGCTGGTTCGCACCACGCCTCAACCATTTCCTCGGCAACCTCGACGGTCACCACAATGTCGAGGACCATCACTATTTCCCTGTTTTCGCCAAGGCGGAGAGCAGGCTGAAGCGCGGTTTCGATATTCTCGACGCCGACCACCACCTCATCCACGAGGCACTGGAGCGCAACGCGCATTCCGCCAATGGGTTCATCCGCGCGCTCCAGGAAAGCCAGGACAAACAGCGTTTCGCTGCGGACGCCTACGCCGACGAGAATGCACGGCTGGTGGCGATGCTGACCCGGCACCTCGATGACGAGGAAGACCTGATCATTCCGCTGATCCTCGATCGCGGCGACCGCGAGCTCCTGGGGTCGGACTAGTCCTTGGGCTGCTTGCGGGCGATGTGGTGGGCCAGGAACCATGTTGCCAGTGCAACCGCGACACCGATGCCAAGCCCCAGGAACAGCCGGTGATGCGCCTTCAGCGTGTCGCCGAGGATGTGCTCGGCGCCGAGGCCGAAGACATAACCCAGGCTGACGAAGATGCCGGCCCAGGCCAACGCCGACAGGCCGTTCAACAGCAGGAACAGTGGCACCGGGATACGTGACAGGCCGGCGGCGATGCCGCCGGCAAGCCGCATGCCGTAGACATAGCGGTTGCCGAGCACGAACAGGTAGGGATGCGCCTGTACCATCCGGAAGGCATGACTGAAGCCCGGCCTGCGGCGTAAAAGCCTGACCCATTTGTGGTTGGAAAAGCGTCGACCAAGCACGAAAAAGAGCGTGTCGCCCAGGAACGCGCCGACGGCTGCCACCGCGAATGCATTCCACGGCTCGAAGAAGCCCTGGTGGGCGAAGAAGCCGCCCAGGATGGCGAAGCTTTCGCCCTCGGCCATGCAGCCTATGAAGACGGCCAGCAACCCGTAATGGGCGACGAGATGGTGGAGCGTTCCGATCATTGAGCAGGCGACTGGACTGCGGAGGCGTCGGCGATGCGCTTGATCTGTGTGGCAAGGTCGCTCACCTGCTCGCGCAGCAGGATGATCTCCTGGAAGCGAATCTCGTCGAGCTTTTCGTGCAGCGCCATGATCTCGATCTCGGCCTTGAGATTGACCGCATAGTCATGGGCCGCGTCGACGCGATCGCGTTGGGCCTGACGGTTCTGAGACATCATGATGATCGGGGCCTGGATGGCCGCAAGCATCGACAGCACCAGGTTGAGGAAGATGAAGGGGTAGGGGTCGAAGGCGTCGCGGCCCAAAAGCCAGGCGTTCAACAGCGTCCAGAGCACCAGGAAGGCAAGGAAGGCGAGGATGAAACTCCACGAGCCGCCAACGCGCGCGAGGCCGTCGGCCAGCCGGTCGCCCCTGCGTTCACAATGAGCAATGCTTTCGTTGACGTTGCGGGAAACCGGCTTGCGCTCGATTGCGCTCTGCAGAACCTTGTGCTCAAGCTCGCTCAAATGCTCCGGCGTCCGCGTCAGCCAACGCCCCGCCAGATCCGCCACGGTCTTGTTCATCGTCGTCTCCGAGTGATGGCGCCAGCTTGGCAGCCGCGTATCCTTATACGAAGATAATGGCACGCAGCGCCACAATGCGGTTGGCGAGCGCTGTTGCCCAATGTGGATGAAGGAAACGTCATGCCGGACTTTGCCAAGATCAGGGCTCGGGCCGCCGAGCGCAAAGGCGGTGAGGCGGTGCTCGCGTCGCTGCTCGGGCCGGTGCCCGACAATGCGGCGCTCGCCAGGATTTCGGACGACCGGATCCTTTCCACAATGGCGGAGCGCGTTTTCGCCGCCGGTTTCGTCTGGCGTGTCATCGAGCAGAAATGGCCCGGCTTCGAGGAAGCCTTCCTGGGGTTCGAACCGAAGCGCCTTTTGTTCCAGCCCGACGACTTCTGGCACGAGCTTGCCTCCGACAAGCGCATCGTGCGCAATCCCCAGAAAATCAGGTCGGTGCACGACAACGCCGCCTTCGTCGAGCGCGTATCGAAGGAGCATGGCGGCTTCGGCAAGTTCCTGGCCGACTGGCCGGCCGACGACCAGATCGGGCTGACGGCCTATCTCGGCAAGCATGGCAGCCGGCTTGGCGGCAACACCGGCCAGTATCTGCTGCGCTGGCTCGGCTGGGACACGTTCATCCTGTCGCAGGACATGATCCTGGCATTGCGCGATGCCGGGCTCGATATCGGCGAGGCCGCATCGTCGAAGAAGGATCTCGCCAAGGTGCAGGCTCAGATCAACGAGTGGGCGAAAGCTGCCAAGCTGCCGCGGGCCCATATTTCGCGCATCCTGTCGATGTCGATCGGGACCAATCGCCCGGCCGACGAATTGCGCGCCTATATGGATGAATGATGGCCCAATCGAACTGCATTGCCCGACTTCAAAACGCAGGCTAAACCGCTGACATGACGAAAAAATCTCCCGATATCCTGCGCATTGCAGTTGCCCAGCTCAACCCGACGGTCGGCGACGTTGCCGGCAACCTCGCCAAGGCGCGCGAGGCTCGCGCGGATGCGGCGCGGCAGGGTGCAGACCTCGTGCTGTTCACCGAGCTGTTCATCGCCGGCTATCCGCCGGAGGATCTGGTGCTGAAGCCGGCCTTCGTTACCGCCTGCGAGCGCGCAGCCGAGGAGTTTGCCAAGGAAACGGGCGACGGCGGGCCTGGTGTCGTCATCGGCGTGCCGCTCAGGCGCAAGAGCGGACTGCACAACTCGGTCATCGTCGCCGATGGCGGCAAGATCGTTGCCGAGCGCTTCAAGGTCGATCTGCCCAACTATGGCGAGTTCGACGAGAAGCGTGTGTTCCAGGCCGGCCCCGACATGCCCGGACCCGTCAATTTCCGCGGCGTGCGCCTGGGCATCCCGATCTGCGAGGATATCTGGGGCGAACTCGGCGTCTGCGAGACGCTTGCCGAGAGCGGCGCCGAAATCCTTTTGGTGCCCAACGGCTCGCCCTACTACCGCGCCAAGATGGACGTGCGCCACCAGGTGGCGATCCGCCAGGTGATCGAGAGCGGCCTGCCATTGCTCTACGCCAACCAGCTTGGCGGCCAGGACGAACTCGTCTTCGACGGCGCCTCCTTCGCCATCAACACCGATCACTCGCTGGCCTTCCAGATGAGCCAGTTCGAGGAAACGGTGGCGATCACGACCTGGAAGAGAAATGGCGACGGCTGGGCCTGTGTCGAAGGCCCGATGTCGAAGATACCCGAGCGCGAGGAGGCCGACTATCGCGCCTGCATGCTGGGCCTGCGCGACTACGTCAACAAGAACGGCTTCAAGAACGTCGTGCTCGGCCTGTCCGGCGGCATCGATTCGGCGATCTGTGCAGCGCTTGCCGTTGACGCGCTTGGTGAGGAGCGGTTGAGGGCGATCATGCTGCCCTATCGCTATACGTCGAAGGATTCACTCAAGGACGCCGAGGACTGCGCCCGCGCTCTGGGCTGCCGTTATGACATCGTGCCGATCCACGAGCCCGTCGACGGTTTCTCGCATGCGCTCACCCAGCTGTTCGAGGGCACCAAGGAAGGCATCACCGAGGAAAACCTGCAGAGCCGTGCCCGCGGCACGATCCTGATGGCGGTGTCCAACAAGTTCGGCTCGATGGTGGTCACGACAGGCAACAAGAGCGAGATGTCCGTCGGCTATGCCACGCTTTATGGCGACATGAACGGCGGCTTCAATCCGATCAAGGACCTCTACAAGATGCAGGTCTATGCGCTGTCGCGCTGGCGCAACACACATGTGCCCCCGGGCGCGCTCGGGCCTTCGGGCGAGGTCATTCCGAAAAACATCATCGACAAGGCGCCGTCGGCGGAACTGCGTGAAAACCAGACCGACCAGGATTCGCTGCCGCCCTATCCGGTGCTGGACGACATCCTTGAGTGCCTGGTCGAAAACGAGATGGGCGTCGACGAGATCGTTGCGCGCGGCCACGACCGCGACACCGTCCACCGCATCGAACACCTGCTCTACATCGCCGAATACAAGCGCCGGCAAGCGGCACCCGGGGTGAAGATCACCAAGAAGAATTTTGGCCGCGATCGGCGCTATCCGATCACGAACAGATTCAGGGATCGCGGCTAACCAGCTGAAATCGATACGAGATCAGGCATTCACTGGAGGATGGCCATGGCTGTGGTCGAGATCAGCTTCGACCTTTTGCGGATCGACTTCGACAGGACCTCCGACGAGATCAGGCAAAGCTACTGGGGGGCGGCGCGCAATGACGAGCTCAATCGCCGCGCGCTTGATAACTCGCTCTGTGTCGGCGCCTATCTCGACGGAAAGCAGGTGGGGTTCGCGCGCGTCGTCACCGACTATGCCTGCTTTGCCTATGTCTGCGACGTCATCGTCTGGGCTGAACATCGCGGGCTGGGCATCGGCAAGAAGCTGGTGCAGGCTCTGCTCGATCACCCGGACCTGAAAAGCGTGACTGGCTGGAGCCTGCGCACCAGCGACGCGCACAGCCTCTACGAAAAGTTCGGCTTCGAGGTTTCGAACGACGGCATGTACATGCGCTTCGCACGGCTGCCGGCCGCGCAAGCATAGCCGCAGCGTGAGCTATCTTTCCTTCCTTCGCGACAACAGCCGCTGGCTTGCAGGCGGTTTTCTGCTCACCTTCTTCTCGACCTTCGGCATGACGTCGTTCATCGCGCTGTCGGCCGGCGAAATCCGCCGCGACTATGGCCTGTCGCATGGCGAGTTCGGCACGCTCTACATGTTTGCGACGCTTGCCAGCGCATTGAGCCTGCCGCGGCTTGGCCAGATCGTCGATCGCTACAGCGTGCGGAAAGTGGTGCTGTTGGTTGTGCCGATCCTGGCACTTGCAAGTGCTGCGATGGCGCTGTCGCAGCACCTCGTCCTGCTGTTTGTGACCATCTATATGCTGCGCCTGTTTGGCCAGGGCATGATGGTGCATGCCGCCTACACCGCCACGGCGCGGTGGTTTTCCGCCCAAAGGGGGCGGGCGCTTTCATCAGTTATTCTCGGCCATAACGCCGGCGACGCTGTCATCCCGATGGGTTTCGTGCTGATCGCCGCTTCGGCTGGCTGGCGCAATGGCTGGCTGCTGGCGGCCGCAGCGCTGGCGTTCGCAGGACCGGCAATCGCGTTGCTGGTTGCCGAGGACAGAAAACCGCGCTCGTCCGATCCTGAGGTGCCGCGGATCGATGCGCGCGACTGGACGCGGGCTGAAGTGGTCCGCGACCCTGTGTTCTACCTGTTGCTGCTCGGTGTGATGGCGCCGGGGCTGATCGTGACGACCCTGTTCTTTCACCAGGTCTATCTGGTGGAACTGCGCGGCTGGTCGCTTGAGGTGTTCGCCTCGTCCTTTCTGGTGGCAGCGGTGGTCAACGCCGTCTTCACACTGGTTGTCGGCCAGCTCATCGACCGCTTTTCCGGCGTGGCGCTGCTGCCTTTCGTGTTGCTGCCGCTGGGGTTCGCCTGCCTGGCGCTGGGGCTCATCGACGCGCAATGGGGCGTCTTCGGCTTCATGGCGCTGCTCGGCATTTCCAACGGTCTGTCGACGACGCTGTTCGGCGCCGTCTGGCCCGAAGTCTATGGACTGAAGCACCTTGGCTCGATCAGGGCGCTTATCGTTTCCGCCGGTGTACTCGCCTCGGCGATCGGGCCTGGCCTGACCGGGTTCCTGATCGATGGCGGCGTCAGTTACCCCGGCCAGATCGTGGCGATGGCGATCTATTGCTTCGCCATCTCGTTCGTCCTGCTGCTGGCTTCGCGGCGGATCCGCGCGCGAAGCAATGTCCAGGCAGCGCCTGTTGCGGTTGGCGTGTAACCGCTACTTGCCGGAAATGCCTTCGACTGTTTCGCGACGATCATAGACGTGGTCGACGATACCCCAGTCTCTGGCTTCTTCCGCCGTGAAGAAGAAATCGCGGTCCAGCACCCGCGCCACTTCCTCCTCGGTGCGCCCACAATGCTCGGCGTAGAGCCTCGTCATGCGCCGCTTGAGCTTGAGGATGTCTTCGGCGTGGCGTTCGATGTCGGATGCCTGGCCGCGGAAGCCACCGGAAGGCTGGTGCAGGATCACGCTCGCATTGGGCAAGGCGATGCGTCGGCCGGGAGCGCCGGCCATCAGCAGGAACGAGCCCATCGAGCCCGCCGTACCCATACACAGCGTCGACACAGGGCAGCGGATGAACTGCATCGTGTCGTAGATTGCAAAGCCGCTGCTGACCACGCCGCCGGGCGAGTTGATGTAGAACGAGATTTCGCGGGTCGGATTTTCCGACTCGAGGAACAGCAGCTGCGCGCAGATGAGCGATGCCGAGTTATCGTCGACCTCACCGTTGAGGAAGACGATCCGCTCGCGCAGGAGCCGCGAAAAGATGTCGAAGGAGCGTTCGCCACGCGGCGATTGTTCCACGACCATAGGGACGAGCTGCATCGTGTCGCGCATGCGCGAGTTCCTTTCAGCGATTGAGTTGCTTGAGTTCAGGCGGCGGCGCGCATCAGCGGCGGACTGTTCGAATTCGCCGGTGCGATTACGGTCCTCACGGGCTCGGCGCTATGGGTCAGGCGGAACCATGTGCCGCCGCCCGGCTGGGCCTCGAGGTCGAAGGTCACGAAGGTTTCTGGTTCGCTCGCACTGGCGTCATTCCAGGCGTAGCGAACCCGCGAGAAGGGCAGGGCCTCGACGATCCGGTAGGCAGGGCCAGTCGTATCCGCAGCCACTTTGTCGGCCGCTGGCACATCGAGCCAGGCCGACACCAGTTCCGGCACTGTCAGCGCGCGCCAGACCTTTTCCGGCTCAGCCTCCAGCTCGCATTCGACGACGATCGCATCGCTCCGGTCGTCAGCTTCGAGAAAGTCCGTCATTGGTCCATCTCCTTGAGCAGAGTCTTCAGCCGTTCGACGCGATCCGGCCAGAAGGCGCGGTAGCGGGTCAGCCAGTCGAACAGCGGCTTCAGCCCATCCGGGTTGACGCTGTAGTTGGTGTGGCGGCCGGCCCGTTCTTCATTGATCAATCCGGCGCCGCGCAGCACCGCAATGTGCTGCGACACGGCAGGCTGCGAGATTTCGAGGCCTTCGCGCAGTTCGGTCGCGTTCTTTTCGCCGGCGAGCAGGCGATCGAGCACGGCACGGCGCGTCGGATCGGAGAGGGCACGAAAGACGTCGGATTCGTTCATGGGTTTGAGATAAGCATAGGCTTATCTGTTGCGCAAGTGCCACCCTGATCGGCCGCCGAACTGGCACAACAGGCTTCGGTCCAGAGCGGGGCTTGGCTAAGCAAAAATGCTCGGTTATAAGCAAATTCTTCGCGGCCACTAGCAGGGAGGTCTGAATGCCAGAGTATGACATGTCCTCCCGAGGTTCACGCCGAGGTCGTTGACCTCGCGAACCGCCTCCGGCGCTTGTTTTTCCTGACGCCGCCGCACCGCGACTTCCTGATTTCGCAAGAATTATTCGTCGCGCCTTTGAACATATTTTCCCAGGGATGGCGTCGGCTTTCGACGTCTCATGCATCATGGCTCGTATTCGTATCGACCTGCGCGGCGGAGCGTTCCGCAGCGTTCTCGGATTCACTTTCAGGCACTGGCAGCGCCAGCCGGTGCGTCTCGTGCTGATTTCGGCGGCCGTGCTCATCTCGACCATGGCCGACGTCCTGACGCCGCTCTATTCGGGCCGGCTGATCGACGCCGTGGCCAGCGGTGCTGCCACCGATGAGGTGGCATGGAATGCGGCGCTGACGGCATTCTTCACGCTGCTCGCGCTGGCGACAGGCTCGCTCGTGTTCCGTCACTTTGCTTTTGCCGGTATCATAGAGCTGACGCTCAAGATGATGTCCGACATCGCCCAGGATGCGTTTCATCGCGTCCAGCGCTTCTCGACCGACTGGCACGCCAACAGCTTCGCCGGCTCGACCGTGCGCAAGGTGACGCGCGGCATGTGGGCGCTCGACTTGCTCAACGACACGCTGCTGGTGGCGCTGCTGCCGTCCTTCGTGATGCTGCTCGGCTCGACCATCCTGCTCGGCTGGCACTGGCCGATGATGGGCCTGATCATTGCTGCGGGTTCGCTCGTCTTCATCGCGCAGACGGTGCTGATGTCGCTTGGCTTTGTTGCGCCGGCGGCAAGCCTTGCCAACAGCTGGGACACGCGGCTCGGCGGTTCGCTGGCCGATGCCGTCAGCTGCAACTCCGTGGTCAAGGCGTTCGGCGCGGAGGAGCGCGAGGAAAACCGGCTCGCCAAGGTGATCGGCAAATGGCGTCACCGCACGGGGCGCACCTGGATGCGCGGCACGATCAACGGCACGTCGCAGAACATCACGCTTGTCCTGCTGCGTGCCGCGATCATCGGCTTTGCGCTGATGCTGTGGGCTGGCGGGCAGGCGAGCGCGGGCGACATCGCCTTCGTGCTGACCTCGTTCTTCCTGCTGCAGGGCTACCTGCGCGATGTCGGCATGCACATCCGCAACCTGCAGCGTTCGGTCAACGACATGGAGGAACTGGTCGACATCCAGGGCCAACCGCTCGGCGTTGCCGATCGCCCCGGCGCCAAGCCGATCCAGATCCGGGATGGCGGCATCGAGTTCAAGCATGTGACGTTCCACTACGGAACGCATGCGAACCCGCTCTACCGGGACTTCTCGGTGTCGATCAAGCCGGGCGAACGTGTCGGCCTTGTCGGCCACTCCGGCTCGGGCAAGACGACCTTCGTCAAGCTGATCCAGCGGCTCTACGACGTCGGCGACGGCCGGATCGTGATCGACGGGCAGGACATCGCCAAGGCGACGCAGTCGTCGTTGCGCTCGCAGATCGCGATCGTGCAGCAGGAGCCGATCCTGTTCCACCGTTCGCTGGCCGAGAACATCGCCTATGCAAGGCCGGGTGCCACGCAGGCCGAGATCGAGCACGCGGCGAAACTTGCCAGCGCGCACGACTTCATCCAGCGGCTGCCCAAGGGGTACGGAACGCTGGTGGGCGAGCGTGGCGTCAAGCTGTCGGGCGGCGAACGCCAGCGCGTGGCGATTGCGCGGGCCTTCCTGGCCGATGCGCCGATCCTGATTCTCGACGAGGCGACGTCCAGCCTCGATTCGGAATCGGAGGTGCTGATCCAGCAGGCGATGGAACGCCTGATGGTCGGACGGACGACGCTGATCATCGCGCACCGGCTGTCCACTGTCCGGGCGCTCGACCGGCTGCTCGTCTTCGATCGCGGCGAGATCGTCGAGGAGGGTCGGCACGAAGCGCTGGTGCGCAAAGATGGCGGCATCTACCGCCGCCTGTTCGAACGGCAGGCGCTGGAACTGACCAAAGGGCTGGTCTGAGCCCCGGGTGCATGCCGCTCCCCTGAAGTCCTGACAATGCAGCGGGCCGCGAAATGCGGCCCGTTCGCGTTTTTGTCCGTCCTATGGCTGGCTTCCCATCGCCGAAGGCATGTTCTATGTCTTGGATGAGGAGCGGGGGCTGCCTTGTCAACGCCAGAGCCATCCGCTACGCCCCGAACATGACAGTTACCGTTCGTTTCGCCCCTTCGCCCACCGGCCGCATCCATATCGGCAATGCGCGCACGGCCTTGTTCAACTGGCTCTTCGCCGTGAAGAACAGGGGGCGCTTCATCCAGCGCTTCGACGACACCGATGTCGAACGGTCGCGCCAGGAATTCGCGGACTCGATCCTCTACGACCTGCATTGGCTCGGCATCTTCCCCGACCAGACCGAGTATCAGTCGCGCCGCTTCGAAAGCTACGATGCCGCCGTTGAAAAGCTGAAGGCCGCGGGCGTGCTCTACGCCTGCTACGAGACGCCTGAGGAACTCGACCTGCGCCGCAAGGTGCGCCGAACCCGCGGCCTGCCGCCTGTATACGGCCGCGAGGCACTGAAGCTCTCCGCCGCTGACCGAGCCGAATATGAGCACGACGGCCGCCGCCCGCACTGGCGCTTCCTGCTGCCCAACTTCAAATCCGATCCGTTCGAGACCGAGCGCACGGAAATCCACTGGAACGACGTGGTGCGCGGCGAGGAGACGGTGGACCTGGCGTCGCTGTCCGACCCTGTGCTGGTGCGCGAGGACGGCACCTATCTCTACACGCTGCCGTCGGTCGTCGATGACATCGAGATGGGCGTCACCCACATCATCCGCGGCGACGACCATGTCACCAACACAGGCGTGCAGATCGCGCTGTTCCACGCGCTTGGCGCAGAGGCCCCTGCCTTCGGCCACCACAATCTCCTGACGACAAGCTCGGGCGAGGGCCTGTCGAAGCGGACCGGGGCGCTGTCCATCGAAAGCCTGCGCGAAAGCGGTATCGAGCCGATGGCAGTGGCGTCGCTGGCGGTGCTGGTCGGTACCTCGGAGAATGTCGTGGCGACGCCGAGCCTTGCTGAGCTTGCCGAAAAATTCGATCCGGAGGCGACCTCCAAATCGGCTTCCAAGTTCGATCCCGACGAACTCGTCGTGCTCAACCGCGCGCTTTTGCATCACATGTCGTTTGCCGAGGTGCGGGACCGTCTCATGCTTCTCGGAATCACTGGCGATCACGCGGAGCCGTTCTGGATGGCGGTTCGCGGCAATCTCGACAAGCTCTCGGATGCCGCCACCTGGTGGCGCATCCTGCGCGAAGGGCCGCAGCCAGCTGCCGAACTCAGCGATGAGGATCGCGAGTTTGTCGGCCAGGCGCTCGACCTGCTGCCCGAGGAGCCATGGGACGGCAATGTCTGGAAGGACTGGACGGGTGCCGTGAAGAAGGCGACCGGTCGCAAGGGCAAGGCACTGTTCATGCCGCTCAGGCTGGCCCTTACCGGGCTGGAGTCTGGCCCGGAGCTCGCAGATCTATTGCCCCTTGTGGGTCGGGAAGGAACTCTGGCCCGACGGCCCTGACCTTGCGATTGGGGTCCGGCGGCTGGCTTGGGCTGGCCGCTTGAGGCGCAGGTTCGGCCATTGCCGCCGGCTCGGGCTTAGGCTTGCCGGGCACCGCACGGCCTTCGCCTGCCAGGATGGAAAAATCCTTGTTCTGGCTGACGTTGCAACCGCATGAGGGCACGCGCGGCAGGTCGACACGCTTGTAGCGATAGGCTGTCGGCAGGTTGCGATAGGGCTGGCCGGAGCGCGCCGAGACCATGCTTTCCTGCGGCTGGCCGTCCCTCAGGTGATAGAACAGCTCGATCTCGGTTCCCGGGCAACTGGCCTCACAGTTCTGCTGGTCGCGCTGGAAATCCTGCAGGTCGGCCCCATTCGACATCGGGAACGAATAGCCGTCGCAGGTCCGTACGCACAGGGTCCGGTATTCGCCCGTGCCCGGCTCGTTGCTGCGACCGACCACGATGTGCTGCGGATAGCTCTCGTTGGCGCTCAGGCTTTCCGCCGCGCCGCCACGGATGATCGTCACATCAGATGGCTCGTCGAGCGGATCCTCTCCGCCGCTGGCTGCTGCTGCCTCTTCCGGTGTCTGGGCGTTGCAGCCGGCAAGCTCCAGCGCATCGAGGATGCGGATGCGCTCGCGCCTGTCGGCCTTGCTCGGGGCAGTCGCGCCGTTCTGCTCAAGCCGGCCGAGATTGTCCTGCATCGCCGAAATCTTGGCGTTGAGCTCGGCGCAGGCTGCGACGGTTTCGCCCGATACGGCGCGGTCGCAACCGAGGTCGGCTGCCCTGATCCGGGCAAGGTCGATCTGGTCGCGCTGCGTGTCGGCGGCGTTGCCATATTCATCGAGCTGCACGACGCTGCCGGACAATTGCGCCAGCTGTCGTTTCAGCAGCGCGCATTCGGGCGGTGCTGCGAGGGCTTGGGCCGTGGCCAGCAGCGACAGGGCCAATGCCATCGGCCAGACCGCCGCCCGTTTGCTTGTCGTCTTGCCTGTCTTGCGTCCGAACATGCAGCTCCCTGCAAGGATCGACTCAATCCCTGCGTTCGGCAGCTTAGTCATTTTCGTCGCAACGATCAGCCCGCCGGCGACTGCACCGTCGCCTGGGCACGCTGCGAAGCTTCCACGACTGCGAGTGCCGTCATGTTGACGACGCCGCGCGAGGTGACCGACGGTGTCAGGATATGCGCTGGCTGTGCTGTGCCGAGCAGGATCGGCCCGACATGCAGCGCATCCGTCATCGTCTTGACCGTGGTCAGGGCGATGTTGGCCGCATCGAGATTGGGGAAGACCAGGAGATTGGCTTCGCCCTTCAGCGTCGAGTGCGGATAAACGCGCTGGCGCAACGCCTCCGACAATGCCGAGTCGCCATGCATTTCGCCGTCGGCCTGCAGCTTGGGCGCAATGCGCTTCAGGATCTCGGCGGCATCACGCATCTTGCGGGCGCTCGGCGTGTCGCGCGAGCCGAAGTTCGAATGCGATACAAGCGCGGCCTTGGGCTCGATGCCGAAGCGGCGGATTTCCTCGGCGGCGAGGATCGTCATCTCGGCGATCTCCTCCGCCGAGGGGTCGACGGTCACATAGGTGTCGGTGAAGAACAGCACGCCACGCTGCGAGATCAGCATCGACAGCGTCGACAGATCGCGGTCCTGGATGCCATCGCGGACGCCTACGATCTGCTGGACGTTGCGCAAATGGCGCTCGAAACGGCCTTCGAGGCCGCAGATCATCGCGTCGGCATCGCCGCGCCGGACGGCGATGGCGGCGATCACCGTATTGTTGGTGCGCACCATGGTGCGGGCGGCTTCGGGCGTGATGCCGCGTCGGCCGCCGAGCTCGATCAGCACCTCGACATAGTGGCGGTAGCGCGGATCATCCTCGGGGTTGATGATGTCGAAATCGACGCCCGGCCGGATGCGCAGGCCGTAGCGCTTGAGACGCACCTCGATGACATGCGGCCGGCCGATGAGGATCGGCCTTGCCAGGTCTTCCTCGAGCACGACCTGGGCGGCGCGCAACACGCGCTCGTCCTCGCCATCGGCATAGATGACGCGCTTGGCCGTCGCCTGCTTGGCATTGGAGAAGATCGGCTTCATCACCAGGCCGGAGCGGAAGACGAAGCGGCTGAGCTTGTCGACATAGGCGGCGAAGTCGGCGATCGGGCGGCTGGCCACGCCGGTTTCGCAGGCAGCCTTGGCGACCGCTGGTGCAATGCGCAGGATCAGGCGCGGATCGAAGGGCGAGGGGATCAGGAAGTCGGGGCCGAAGGTCGGCGTCTCGCCGGAATAGGCGCGGGCGGCGACATCTGACGGCTCCTCGCGCGCGAGGGCCGCGATGGCGCGCACGGCTGCCATCTTCATCTCTTCGTTGATGGCGCGTGCGCCGCAGTCGAGCGCGCCACGGAAGATGTAGGGGAAGCAGAGAACGTTGTTGACCTGGTTGGGGAAGTCGGACCGGCCGGTGCAGATCATGGCGTCTGGGCGGGCGGCGCGTGCCTCCTCCGGCATGATCTCCGGTTTGGGGTTGGCGAGCGCCAGGATCAGCGGCTTCCCGGCCATCTCCTTCAACAGTTCGGGCTTGAGCACGCCTGCCGCCGAAAGGCCGAGGAACACGTCGGCGCCGCCGATTACATCGGCCAGCACACGGGCATTGGTGTCCTTGACGTAGGGGTCCTTCCAGCGGTCCATCTCGTCAACGCGGCCCTTATAGGCGACGCCGAAGCGGTCGGTGACCCAGATGTTCTCGACCTTGGCGCCGAGCGAGACCAAAAGGTTGAGGCAGGCAAGAGCTGCAGCACCCGCGCCCGACGTCACGATCTTGACGTCCTCGATCTTCTTGCCGGCAAGTTCCAGGCCGTTGAGGACGGCCGCGGCGACGATGATGGCGGTGCCGTGCTGGTCGTCGTGGAAGACGGGAATGGCCATCTTGGCCTTCAGCTGCGCCTCGACCTCGAAGCACTCGGGCGCCTTGATGTCTTCGAGGTTGATACCGCCGAAAGTCGGCTCGAGCGCGGCGATGGTGTTGACCATCTGGTCGATCTCGGGCGCGTCGATCTCGATGTCGAAGACGTCGATGCCGGCGAACTTCTTGAACAGGACCGCCTTGCCTTCCATCACCGGCTTGGACGCCAGCGGGCCGATATTGCCGAGGCCGAGAACGGCGGTGCCGTTGGAGATGACGGCGACCAGATTGGCGCGGCCGGTGTAGTCGGCGGCGGTCTCTGGATCGTCCTTGATGGCGAGGCAGGGGGCGGCAACGCCGGGCGAATAAGCGAGCGCCAGGTCGCGCTGGTTGCCGAGCGGCTTGGTCGCCTGGATTTCGAGCTTACCGGGGACGGGGTGCTTGTGGAAGAAAAGGGCGGCCTGATCCAGATCGGACAGCGCGTCCTTCTTCTTGTCTTCCCCGGCCATGTCCCGCTCCTTCAGATTCCAATAGCAAAGGCCGTTATTAGCACGGCCTGCACGATTTTCGAGGCGTCAACGGCCAAATGGACGTTGAATCACTTTCAAGCGGCAGAACTGCAATCATTCCAGCGGCTTGCAGGTGGCGGTTGAGTGGTCGATTCGGTCTTTTGTGAGGCTCGGCCGACGCAGCGCGTCCATAGGACGCGCTGCCGGATGCCTTTGGGGCAACTTCGGGCCGCAGCGAGCCTAGAACGAGCTCACATAGAGCCCGCCGTCAACGGGGATGTTCTGGCCGGTCATGTAGCCTGCATGCGTCGAACACAAGAAGGCACAGATCTGGCCGAACTCCTCCGGCGTGCCGAGGCGACCCGCCGGAATGCCGGTGCTGAGCCGTGCCCGGCGTGCCGCACCTTCCGCCGGATCCTCGATGCTGCCTGGCTCGTGCGGGCCGCGCAGGCGGTCGGTGTCCAGCTTGCCCGGCAGCATGTTGTTGATGGTGACGTTGCGATCGGCGACGGTGCGCGCCACGCCGGCGAGGAAGGCAGTCAGGCCGGCGCGGGCGCCCGACGACAGGTCGAGGCCGGGGATCGGCGTGTAGACGGACAGCGAGGTGATGTTGACGATGCGGCCGAAGCCGCGCGCCGCCATGCCGTCGATCACCGCTTTGATGAGCTCGATGGGAGTGACCATGTTGTTGGTGACGCCGGCGAGGATCTTCTCACGGTCGAGTTCGCGGAAGTCGCGGTAGGGCGGCCCGCCATTGTTGTTGACCAGGATGTCGGGATCGGGACAGGCGGCAAGCAGCGCCTTCTGCACGGCGGGATCGGAGATGTCGCCGACGATTTCGGTGACCGGCACGCCGTAGCGCTGGCGGATTTCCGTTGCCGTGCGGCTCAGGATGCCGGCGTCGCGACCGTTGAGGAACAGCTCGCAGCCGGCTTCGGCCAGTGCAATTGCACAGCCCTTGCCGAGGCCCTTGCTCGAGGCGCAGACGATTGCCTTCTTCCCGCTGATGCCGAGATCCATGATGCGTTCTCCTGTCGGTGATGGCCCAGCCTAGAACCGCCCGGCCCAAGCCGCAACCGTCATACGCCTGTTGCATGAATCTGGGCATAGCCACGGCAAAAGCAACGGGTCGAATGCCATGTCCGGCACGAACACACGCAATTTCCGCACGCTGTTCATCTCCGACGTGCATCTGGGATCGAAGGCCGCCAAGGCCGACTTCCTGATCGACTTCCTGCGCCACCACGAGGCCGAGAAGATCTTCCTGGTCGGCGACATCGTCGACGGCTGGCGTCTGCGCCGGCAGTGGCACTGGCCGCAACTGCACAACGACGTGGTGCAGAAGCTGCTGCGCCAGGCCCGCAAAGGCACCGAGATCATCTACATCGCCGGCAATCACGACGAATTCGCCCGCAATTTCCAGGGCGTGCATTTCGGCGGCATCGTCGTTGCCGACCGCGCCATCCACGAGGCTGCCGACGGCAAGCGCTTCCTCGTCATCCATGGCGACCAGTTCGACGCAGTCGTGCAGAATGTGCGCTGGCTCGCTTATCTCGGCGACTTCGCCTACGACGCGGCGATGGCCACCAACCGCGTCGTGGCACGCTTCCGCCGCACCTTCGGCATGCCCTACTGGTCGTTCTCTTCCTGGGCCAAGGTCAAGGTCAAGAAGGCGGTGAATTTCATCGGCGCCTTCCAGCAGGTGCTGACCGAGGAGGCGCGTCGCTCCGAGGTGGATGGCGTCATCTGCGGCCATATCCACCATGCCGCGATAGAGGATTTCGAGGGCATCCAGTACATCAACACCGGCGACTGGGTCGAAAGCTGCACCGCTGTCGCGGAGGATTTCGACGGCAGCTTCGTTCTCCTGCACTGGCCGCATGTGATGGCCGGCCAGTTGGCGTCCGAGCCTCTCGTGCCGATGGTTCTCGACCAACGGCGCGTTGAAAAAGCCGCCTGAACGGAAAGCTTCTCATGTGCGCCCCTGCTTCCATTCCACGCCGCTGGCGGGAGGGCCCCGGTCACGCCTCGATCGCAAGCCGTGGCGAAGGCCCGTCGCTGCGGCGCGCCGCGCGCCATGCCCATGCCCATGCCCATGCCGTCGCTTCGATTGAGCCGTTGCCGAACGGGGCGGCAAGGCCATTTCCGAGGCTGGCCCAACCGCTTCACTCAACGGTGAGCGCAGCGGCTTTCGTGCCCGGCAGGCTCGTGATAATGGAGCAGGCAAATCGGTGAGGCTTGGTTGGTTCGGGTCTGCACCCGGACAAATGCCCGCCATGACGCTTCCGCCTCTGACACCAGAACAGCAGATCAAGCCGCGCCGCTTCGAACTGCGAATCTCGCTGCTTTTTGCAGCGCTCTTCGTGCCGATGGGCGTGCATCTGCCGTACTTCCCGCTGTGGCTGGAAGCCAAGGGGTTCGATCCCGAGCAGATCGCCATCATTCTGTCGGCGCCGATGTTCCTGCGCGTCATCACCACGCCGCTGATTGCGGCCATGGCCGACAAAGCCAAGGATCGCGCCAGCGTCCTCATCTTCCTCGCCGCCTCGTCGCTGGCGATCTCCCTCGGTTATTTCCTCGAACCGGCCTATCTGACGGTTCTGGTCGTGTCGCTGGCGCTTTCAGTGGTCTGGACGCCGCATTCGCCGATCGCCGATTCGCTGGCGCTGTCGGGCGTGCGCCGCTTCGGCTCGGATTATGCGGCAATGCGAATCTGGGGGTCGATCGCATTTCTCGGCGGCAGCCTGGCCGCAGGTTTCATCCTGTCGTGGACGGGCGCAGAGGCCGTGCCCGCGATCATTTCGCTCGGCCTGCTCGGTTGTTTCCTGATGTCGTTCATCACGCCCAGGCTCGGCCGGCCACGTAGGGCATCGCCATTGTCGGCCACCGACATGCAGCAACAGGCGCCCAAGCTGTTCAACCGCTATTTCCTGATCATGGCCGGCGGCACCGGCGTCATCATCGCCAGCCACGGTTTTCTCTACGGCTTCGTGTCGATCTACTGGAAATCCCTCGGAATCAGCGAAACCGTCGTCGGCTTGCTGTGGAGTTGGGGCGTCGCCGCCGAGATCGCCATGTTCATGGTCTTCACGCGCGTCTTCGGCCGGCGCTCGACCGCCTTCGTGCTGCTGCTTGCAGGTGCTGGAGCCATCGTGCGCTGGATCGCCTATCCACTGATCTGGCCGCTCGGGCTCGGCGTTCCCGGCTTCTTTGCGGTCCAGAGCCTGCACGCATTTTCGACCGCGCTGGTGCTCATCGGCGTGCAGAAGCTGATCGCCGAATCGGTGCCCGAAGAACGCACCGGCGCTGCCCAGGGCGTCGCCTATTTCACCAACGGCATGTCGATGGCTGTGGTGACTTTGGCATCCGGGCCGCTTTACCAGAACTTCGGCGCCAACGGCTTCTACTTCATGGCCGGCGTTGCCGCCGTCGCCATCATGCTGGTGCTTTTAGGTGCCCGCTCAGCCCCAAAGCTCGGGCAGGGGCGGCGACACCATTGAGCCCTCATAGATAAGGCCGGGCGTACGGTCGCGGGCCAGAAGCAGCGGCCCGTCCAGATCGACGAAGTCGGCGCCCTGCGCCAAAAGCACCGCGGGCGCCATGGCCAGCGACGTGCCCACCATGCAACCGACCATGATCTGGAAGCCGAGTGCACGGGCCTGGTCGCGCAGCTCGATCGCCGCGGTCAGCCCGCCCGATTTGTCGAGTTTGATGTTGACCGCATCGTAGCGGCCCTTGAGTTCCGCCAGATTGGCCGCGACATGCACGCTTTCGTCGGCGCAGATCGGCACCGGATGCGGGATCCTGGCGAGGATGGCGTCGGCGCCCGCCGGCAACGGCTGTTCGATCAGGGCAATGCCCAGTTCGGCCGCCATTGCCAGGTTCTCGGCGATGTTGGCGTCCGTCCAGCCTTCGTTGGCGTCAAGGATGAGGCGGCTGTCGGGCGCGGCCTCGACCACGGCGCGGATGCGCGGAATGTCGTTTTCGCCGCCGATCTTGACCTTGAGCAGCGGACGCGCTGCGTTGGCGCGCGCTTGGGCCGCCATCGCCTCGGGTTCGCCAAGCGACAGGGTGTAGGCGGTTTCCAATGGGTGGGGAGCACTGAGGCCCAGGCTGCGGCTGACGGGTATGCCGCCGAGCTTGGCTTCGAGGTCCCACAGTGCGCAGTCGACGGCGTTGCGGGCGGCGCCCGGCTGCATCAGCGCGAGCAAATCGCTGCGCGAGGCACCGTCCTCAACCGCCCGGCGAGCCTGCTCGATCGTCTCGGCAACGCTCTCCATGGTCTCGCCATAGCGTTTGTAGGGCACGCACTCGCCGCGCCCGATTGCACCTGATTCGGCGATCGTGACCGAGATCACCTCCGCTTCGGTCTTGGAACCGCGCGAAATGGTGAAGGTTCCGGCGATGGGAAAGCGCTCGGAAATGGCCGAAAGGACACGCGACATGGAAAACTGCTCCGATCAACTGCTTGGCACGGCTACGAAAATCGACAGGTCGCGGCCGACGCGGTAAACAGTCTGCCATGTTGACCATCGGCAAACGGGAAGCAAGCGGCGGGGCGGCCGGCGATAGCGACCACCGACCGCAGGTTGCGGTGGCGGAGCGCGGCGACGCGCTGGCTTGCGTGTTCTCGGGCATATGGACGACCCGTACCGTCGCCTTCGTCGATGCCGAAATGCGCAAGATCGAAGCGCGCAAGGGCTACAACACCATCGTTCTCGACCTGTCCGCCATCGAAAAGATGGACACGGCCGGTGCCTGGGTCATCGACCGGCTGGTGAGCGCCAACGAAAAGAAGGGCGTCGCGATCAGGATGGAAGGCCGCAGCGAGGCGGCCGACATCCTGCTGGGCGCCGTCGGCGAAGCAGTCCGGCGCGATACGGGCTCGGGCGAACAGGGCCAGCCGAACATCGTCATCCGAGCGCTGGAGGCCGTCGGGCGCCGCGTCTACGAGATGCGGGACGACTTCCTCTCGGCCATGAACATTCTTGGAGCCACCATCCGCGGCGCCCAGATGAAGCTCGGCCGTGGGCATGCCGTCAATCCGGCCGCCATATTCAACCAGATCGACCGCATGGGCGTCGGCGCCATCCCGGTCGTGCTTTTGATGTCGACCATCGTCGGCGCCATCGTCGCCCAGCAGGGCGCCTTCCAGCTCAGCTATTTCGGCGCCGACATCTTCGTCGTCGACCTGATCGGCGTGCTGGTCCTGCGCGAACTCGGCGTGCTGATGACGGCGATCATGATCGCCGGCCGTTCCGGCAGCGCCATTACCGCCGAAATCGGCTCGATGAAGATGCGCGAGGAAGTCGATGCGCTCACCGTCATCGGCCTCAATCCCATCGGCGTTCTGGTGTTCCCGCGCCTGGTGGCGCTGGTGGTGGCGCTGCCGTGCCTCACCATCATCGCCAATTTCGCCGCCCTTGGCGGCGGCATGGCGACAGCCTGGTTCTATTCCGGCATCCCTCCCGCGGCCTTCATCGACCGTCTGCGCGTGGCGATCGATCTCGGCACCATCTTCGCCGGTCTCATCAAGGCGCCGTTCATGGCCCTGATCATCGGCACCATCGCCTCGGTGGAAGGCCTCAAGGTCGGCGGCAGCGCTGAATCGCTGGGCAAGCACGTCACCGCGTCGGTGGTGAAGGCGATCTTCATCGTCATCATCCTCGATGGCCTGTTTGCCATGTTCTACGCAGCGATCGGGTTCTGACATGGGCAGGGGCGCCAAGGCCATCGCTTTTCACCACATGTCCGTCGCCAACGGGCAGGCCGTGCTGTCGGTGCGCGACCTTACAGTCGCCTTCGGCGACAAGGTCATCCTCGACAAGTTGTCGCTCGACATCAAGCGCGGCGAAATCCTCGGCTTCGTCGGCGCTTCGGGCGCGGGCAAGTCGGTGCTTCTGCGCACCATTCTCGGCCTCATCCGCAAGCAGTCGGGCACGATCAAGCTGTTCGACGTCGATCTGGAAAAGGCCTCCGATGAAGAGCGGCTCAGGATCGACATGCGTCTTGGCGTGCTGTTCCAGCATGGCGCGCTGTTTTCGGCGCTGACGGTGCTGGAGAACGTCCAGGTGCCGATGCGCGAATATCTGGACCTGCCGCGCAAGCTGATGGACGAGCTCGCGATGCTCAAGATCGAGCTGGTGGGATTGCCGTCGGACGCTGCCTACAAATATCCCTCGGAGCTGTCGGGGGGCATGATCAAGCGTGCGGCCCTGGCGCGGGCGCTGGCGCTCGACCCCGACATCGTGTTCCTCGACGAACCGACATCAGGTCTCGACCCGATCGGCGCCGCCGAGTTCGACGAACTGGTCGCCAAGATGCGCGACACGATGGGGCTGACCGTCTACATGGTCACCCACGACCTCGACAGCCTGTTTTCCGTCTGTGACAGGGTCGCGGTTCTCGGCAACAAGAAGGTGCTGATCGAGGGCACGATAGACGACATGCTGAAGAGCGAGGAGCCGTGGGTTAAATCCTACTTCCGCGGCAAGCGCGCCCGGCAGCTCGATCTTGCGGCACGGATCTAGAATGGGATGAGTTGATGGAGACAAGGGCCAATTACGTCATCGTCGGCATCTTCACGCTGGTCTCGATCCTGGCTGCCTTCGCCTTCGTCTACTGGACGGCGGCGATCGGCGAGCGTGGCGCCACGACGACGCTGCGCGTGCGCATTCCCGGTTCTGCCTCGGGCCTCAGCCGGGGCAGCTTCGTCCTGTTCAACGGCGTCAAGGTCGGCGACGTGCGTCGCGTCTATCTCGATGTCAGCAACCCGACCGTCGCCATCGCCGACACTGAGATCGACGAGCTGACGCCCATCACCAAGTCCACCCAGGCCGACATCGGCCTTGCCGGCCTGACCGGGCAGGCGAACATCGAGCTGAAGGGCGCGAGCGTCAGCGAGCCGAACCTGCTGGCAGAAGCCAACAAGCAGGGAACCATCGCCGAGATCGTCGCCAATCCGTCTGCCGTGACCAATCTCCTGCAGACGGCGCAGGACATCTTCAAGCGTGCCGACACGGTGCTTTCCAATCTTGAGGGTTTCACCAATGACGTGCGCGGTCCGCTGACCGAGACCGTCACCAATGCGCAGAAATTTTCCGAATCGCTCGCCCGCAATGCCGACGGCGTCGACAAGTTCCTGGCGAGCGTGAGTGCGCTTTCGGAGGAACTGCAGGGCGTTTCGGGCAAGCTCGATGGCACCATCACGGCGGCGGAAGGCCTGCTCAAGTCGGTCGACAAGGAGCAGGTGAAGAACATCGTCGCCAACATCGACACCTTCACCGCCAGCCTCGCCAAGCAGAGCGACCAGCTCGACGGCATCGTCAAGGGCGTCGAGACGGCGGTGGCCTCCATCAACGGGTTTGCCCAGCAGACGCAACAGACGCTGTCCAAGGTCGACGGCGCGCTGGAGGGCGTCGATGCCGCGACCGTGCGCAAGACGCTGGCCGACATCAGCAAGGCCAGCGAGAATGCCAGCAAGGTGGCGGCCGACATCGCCAAGGTGACCGACAAGTTCGGCAACCGCTCCGGCGACATCGACCAGATGGTCACCGACGCCAAGGAGATGATGGGCCGGCTGAACCAGGCCTCGGTTCGCGTCGACGGCGTCCTGGCCAAGGTCGACAAGCTGCTCGGCTCCGGCGACGCCCAAGGCGTCATGGCTGATGCGAGCGCCACCCTGAAATCCTTCAAGCAGGTGGCCGATACGCTGAACTCGAAGCTCGGCACGATCATGGACGGGCTGTCGCGCTTCTCCGGCCAGGGGCTGCGCGATGTCGATTCGCTGGTCCAGGATTCCAGGCGCTCGATCACACGCATCGAACAGGCGATCTCGGATCTCGAGCGCAATCCGCAACGCATCATCACCGGCGGCGAAGGCTCGGTGCGCGAGTTCGACGGAAGGGTGCGTCGTTGACATCGCCGGCATGCCGCAGCATGACAGCGGGTGAGGGTGGTGCGCGCGAGGCGCGGGTGAGTCTTGGCCGGGGACAGCACGTGAAGGCTGCTAGATCTACATGGCTGCTTGCAGCAGCGTTGGCGCTGTCCGGTTGCACCTCGCTGTTCGTCAGCACGCCGCCGCCGCTCGATACCTATGAACTGACCGCGCCTTCAGTTGCGGGCCGCAGCGGGTCCAGCCATCGCCAGATCCTGATTGCTGAGCCTTCGGCGCTCAAGTCGCTCGACGGCCAGAGCATGGTCATCAACCCGACGCCGGGCTCGATCCAGTTCCTCAAGGGCGCGCAGTGGTCCGACCGGCTGCCGCGCATCGTCCAGGCGCGGCTCGCCGAGACATTCCAGCGCGCCGGCGGCTACATCGGCGTCGGCAAGCCCGGCGAGGGGCTGGCGATCGATTATCAGGTGATCGTCGAGATCCGCAATTTCGGCATCAAGCTCGATGGCACCGACCGTGCCGAGGTCGAGCTTTTCGTCAGGCTGCTCAACGACCGCAATGGCCAGGTTCGCGCCTCGCGCGTCTTCACGGCAAGCGCGCCTGTTTCGGGCGCAGGCAACGGTGCCTATGCCGCGGCCCTCGATGCCGCCTTCGGCACGTCCGCCACCGACATCGTCAAGTGGACGGAATCACTCATCTGAGCTGAACGACCGGGCTGTGGGGAGCAGGGCGGCAAGTGTCCGCTCCTGCGATCTGCACCCGTCCCGACGCAATCGGCGCCTGGCGCTGTTGCCTTGCGATCCTTGCTTGCTGCCTGGAAGACATGCCGGCGGCGCCTATCGCGAGATGCGGGGCACATCGGCGATCCAAAATCCAGTACGATCCAGGCACAGTTCGAGCTTAGAGCGCTGCGCGTCCGAATGGGCGCTTGCCGAGTGTTTTGACAGTGTCTGACCCCTACGCCCATGCTGTCCGCAGATCGGCACCGGTTTCGAGCCGATACGCCAGATAGCAAAAGGGCAGCAGGTACGAACCTGCTGCCCTCTTTTTGGTTGGCTCAGTGCCCTGTGGGCGACGCGCTACTTCAGGCGCCCTGCCGCGTGGGCGAGCATCGTGTAGACCTTGCCCGTGTCCGACGTCAGGTAGGTCTTGGTCATGATCGAGTCGCGGTCGTTGCGCGAGACGTCCTTCAACAGCTTCTCGAAGTCGTCGCAATAGCGGTCGACGGCCGAGCGGAACTCTCCGTCAGACTGATACTTGCGGCGGATCTCGTCGAAGGTCTGCTGGCCCTTCAGCGTGTAGAGCCGGCGGGTGAAGACGTCGCGCTCGCCACGGCGATAGCGATCCCAGAGCTCGATCGAGGCGTCATGGTCGATGGCGCGGGCGATGTCGACCGACAGCGAGTTGAGCGATTCTACCACATGCAGAGGCGAACGCTGGGCCGGAACCGCACGCGGCTCGGGCTGGGCCGCCGGACGGGCCGGCTGCTGTTCGCGCGATGCGCCGGTCAGCAGGTCACGGACCCAGCCGCCCTGCTGGCCGCCACGGGCTGCCGGCTGCGGTTCGGCGGACGGACGCTCGATGTCGAGCGTGCCGCGCAGGCCTGCGCCGCCGAGCGGCACCTGAGGCGCTGCCGGTGGTTCGCTGCGCTGCTCCGGCTGCGGGGTGGGGCGACGCGGTGCCGGCTGCTGCGTGTTGCGCAGCGAGGCATCCGAAACGTCGACCGTGCGGCCCGACTTGGCGACGATGGCCGACAGCTCCTTGAGCGCGTTGATCTGCTCGGAGACGGCGCGGCGGATCGCGGTTGTCGATTCCTTGGCTTCCTCCGGCATGTCGAGCACGCCCTTCTTGAGCTCGGCGCGGGTGCTTTCGAGCTCGGTCTTGATGGAGCCGGCGGTGCGGCGCATGTCTTCGGTGGCGTCGGCGAAGCGCTTTGTCGCAGTCTCGACGACGTCGGAGATGGCGGCGCGGATCTTCTCGGCCGATTCCATCGTCTTGCCTTCAGCACTTTCCAGCGTCTGGCCGACGAGGCGCTCGAACGACTGCATGACGCGCTCGAGGTCCTCCGACTTCTTCACCAGGCCGACAGCGAGGTCTTCCAGCGACGACTGGCGCTCGAGGGTGTGCTCGAGGTTGCTCTGCGCCGAGGCGAGAAGGTTGGAGGCGCTCGACAGCAGGCGGCTGTGCTCGTCGAACTTGGTGGCGATGGAGGCCACTTCGCGCAGCGTACTGGACGACAGGTCCGTCAGGCGGTTGGTGTTCGAATCGACCAGGCGAGCGGCGCTGGAGAAGGTCTGTGCGGCCTTTTCCGTCGTTGCTGCGAAGGTCGAGGTGCTGCCGGTCAGGCGATCGTCGACGCTGGCGAGGTTCTGTGCCGCGCGTTCGATCAGGTCGCCGAGCTGCGAGCTCGAAGCCGACATGCGGCCGATGAGATCGGCCACGCTTTCGGCCAGCGTCGAGCGTGCGCCTTCGACGGCCGACAGCGTTTCGCTGGTGCGGCTGGCGAGTGCGTCGACGAGGGCTGCGTTTTCGGCGCGCAGCTTTTCGGTTGCACGAGCGGTCGCCAACTCCATGCTCCGCTGCAGCTCGGTGCCGCCTTCGGCGAACCGGTCGACCAGCGGGCGGGCGGTCTCGTCGAGGATCTTGGCGATCTCGCCCGAGCGCTCGGACAGCATGGCGTTCAGTTCACGCGTGTTGGCGCCGATGGTGCGTGCGGCTTCGTTGGTGCTCTGGCCGATGTGCTGGCCGACGGCCGTGAAGGTCTCGGCAATCACGTTGGCACGGGCAACGAGTTGCGCTTCGGCCTGGGTGACCTGCTCGTTGAGCTTCTGGCCCATCGTTTCGGCGCCGTAGGCGAGGCGGTTCTCGGCGCTCGACAGGTGTTCGCCGATGCGGGCCGCAACGCCCTGTGCGCCGGCAGCCAGGCGCTCGTCGACATTGGCGAGCGTTTCCTCGATCGCCTTGGCGCGGGCGTCGAGATCGGCCGATGTGCGGTGGGCGCGGGCAACCACACGCTGTTCGGTTTCGGCGAACGCATTGGCGATCTGGGCTGCATGGTCGCCGATGCCGGAGGTGCTCTCCGAAATGCGGGCGGCAAGCTGCTGGCCGGCCTCGTCGAATGCCTGGCCGATCTCGCTGGCGCGGCCGAGCAGGGACTGGGAGGTCTGGTCAACGCGTGCGGCGAGCTGGCGGCCAGCTTCGTCGAAGGCAGCGCCGATTTCCGACGTGCGGCCGATCAGCGACTGCGACGTCTCGTCGATGCGTGCAGCCATGCGGCCGTCTGCTTCCTCGAAGGTGCGGCCGATTTCGGCGGCACGGCCGGCAAGCAGGTCGGCAGTCTGGGTGACACGGGCCGCAAGGCGCTCGTCCGCCTCCTCGAAGTTGCGGACGATCTCGCCGGCACGGCTGCCGAGCGTTGCCGAGCTGTCGGCGACGCGGGCGGCAATGCGCTCGTCGGCGGCATCGAAGATGCGGCTGAGTTCGCCGGCACGGTTGCCGAGCGAATCCGCGCCCTCGGCGATGCGGGTGGCGAGCTTCTCATCGGCGGTATCGAAGATGCGGCCGAGTTCGGCTGCACGGGCGGCCAACGCGTCGGCCGACTCGCCAATGCGCATGCCAAGACGTTCGTCAGCGTTGTCGAAGTTGCGCAGGATGTCGCCGGCACGTGCCGACAGCGATTCCGCCGTCTCGATGGCGCGGGCGATGAGCGAGCGGTCGGCCGCGTCGAAGGTGCGGGCGATCTCGCCGGCCTTGGCCGACAGCGTATCCGCGGTTTCCTCGGCGCGTGCCAGCAGCGAGCTTGACGTCTCCTGGGCGCGGGCGGCGAGCCTGACGTCGGCGTCGTCGAAGGCGCGGGCGATGTCCTCGGCGCGGGCGAGCAGTGCCTGCGAGGTCTGATCGGCGCGTTCGGCGATGCGGCGGTCGGCGTCGGTGAAGGCCTGGCCGGCCTGCTCGTGCAGGGCAGCCGTCACTTCCATGACCTTTTCGCGCAGGGCGCCGGCGACGAAGACGGCGCTCTTCTCGAGCACGCCACGGACATTGTCGACGCCGAGCGACAGCGCACGTTCCATCGTGCCGGTACGCTCTTCGATGACACCGGTCTGGCGACGGAAGGCTTCCTCGATCTTGTCGATGTCGCCGGCAATCGCATCGGAGATGTCGACGCGGCGGGCGGCGATCTGGTCGATGTGGCCGGAGATTGCAAGGTCGATCTCGCGGCGCGTGTCGCCAAGCTTGCCGAGGTCTTCGTCAAGCGCACGGGCCAGCGTGGCGCGGCCTTCGGCGAGCTTGCCGACATGGCCGGCGACGATGTCGTCGATGCCGGAACGGCTCTCGTTGAGCATGGCGAGATCGGCTTCCAGCGCCTTGGTCAGCGCATCACGGCCGGCGGCCAGCTTGTCGACCTGGCCGAGCATCATGCCGTCGATCCGGGCGAGATCGGCTTCAAGCGCGCGGCGCAGGATGTCGCGGCCCTCGGCCAGCTTCTCGACCTGGCCGGCAACGAGCCCGTCGATGCCCGAGCGGCTCTCGGACAGCTTGGCGAGGTCGTCTTCCAGGGCGCGCGACAGCGTCATGCGCTCGGAAACCAGGCGCTCGGCATGGCTTGAAACCAGGCCCTTGACGCTGTCGAGGTCGGCTTCGAGCGAACGGGCCAGCATGGCGCGGTCTTCGGCCAGCTTGTCCGACTGCGACGAGATGGTGTTGCGGATCGCGTTGAGGTCGGTTTCCAGCGCACGCTTGAGGATGTCGCGGCCTTCGGCCAGCTTCTCGACCTGGCCGGCCACCAGGCCGTCGATGCCCGAACGGCTCTCGGCCAGCTTGGCGAGGTCGTCTTCCAACGCCTTGGAAAGCGCGCCGCGTTCGACGACGAGGCGCTCGGCATGGGCCGAAACGAGGCCCTTGACGTTGTCGACGTCGGCTTCCAGGGCGCGCGACAGCATCGCACGGTCGCCGGCGAGCTTTTCCGACTGGCTGGAAATCGTGTTCTGAATGGCGTTGAGGTCGGCTTCGAGGGCGCGCCTGAGGATGTCGCGGCCTTCGGCCAGCTTCTCGACCTGACCGGCGACGAGACCGTCGATGCCGGCGCGGCTTTCCGCCAGCTTGGCAAGGTCGGATTCCAGCGTCTTCGACAGCAGGACCCGCTCGTCGGTGAGCTTGGCAGCATGATCCTCGATCAGGCCATGGACGGCGGAGATGTCGGTCTCGAGATTGCGCGACAGGTTGGCGCGATCCGAGGCCATCTTGGTGGAATGGCCGTCGACGAGTGCCTGGATGCCCGCGAGATCGGACTCGAGCACCTTGGCGAGGCCGGCACGATCCGAGGCCATCTTGGTGGCGTGACCGTCGACCAATGCCTGAATGCCTTCGAGGTCGGACTCGAGCGCCTTGGCGAGGCCTGCACGGTCGGTGGCGATCTTCGAGGAGTGGCCTTCGACCAGCGCCTTGATGCCGTCGAGATCCCTTTCCAGTGCGGACGCCAGAATGGCGCGGCCTTCGGCGATCTTCTCGACCTGGCCTGCGACCAGGCCGTCGATGCTGCTGCGGCTGTCGGCCAGCTTGTTGAGATCGGCTTCCAGAGCGCGCGTCAGGATCGAGCGGCCCTCGGCCAGCTTGCCGACATGTCCAGCGACCATTTCGTCAATGTTCGTACGGGCCTGGACAAGTTTCTCGGAGTCTTCGACGAGGGCCTGGGCGAGCTGTTCGCGGCCCTGGGCCAGCTGGCGGAACTGGCCGCCGAGCGTTTCGTCGATCGCCTGGCGCGACTGCTCCAGCTTGCGCATGTCCTCGTCGAGGGCGCGGCTGATAAGGCTGCGGCCTTCGGCGAGCTTCTGCACCTGGAAGCCGACGGCGGCTTCGATGCTGGCGCGGCCCTCGGCGAACTTGCTGAGGTCGTCCTTGAGCGCTGCAGCCATGCGGTCGCGGGCTTCAGACAGCTTGCGGGTGTGGTCGTCGACCGCCTGTTCGATGCCGACACGAGCATCCGACAGGCGCTGGATGTCACCGTCGAAGGCGCGCGACACCTGATGGCGGGCCGCCTCCATGCGGCCGGCGAAATCGCTGGCGCGGGCCTCGAGCATCGTCGAGGTCGAGGTGATGATGTCGGCGAGATCGGTGCCGATCTGGGTCTTGCCCTGGTCGATCATGGCCGACAGCGAGTCGCGGCCCTCGACGAAGGTGGTGGCGATTTCGCGAGCGCGCTCGACCAGCGTCTCGTTGATCTGGCGGGCACGGGCCTCGAGTGCCGCATTGAGCTTGGCGGTGCCGGTATCAAGTGCCTCGGCGCGGGTCTGGAACTCGCCGATAAGCGCCTGGCCACGCTCGGCCAGGGTGCGCTCGATGCCGTGAAGGCTGGCCTCGAACTCGGAATTGATCGTCCTGGCTGCGCCGCCGAGCAGCGACACCATGCCGGACGTGCGGTCGTCGAGCAGGTCGGTGAGCGAGCGGGTGACGTCGTCGGTGCTCTGGGTCAGCTTGGCGATGCGGGTGTCGAGCAGGCTGGCGAAGGCCTCGCCCGAAGTCGACAGACGGTCGCTGATCGAATCCATGCGGTTGTCGATGGCCTCGAACAGGCCCATGCCGCCTTCATTGATGCGGTCGATCAGCGTGTCGCCGGAGCTGGTGATCGTCATCGACAGCTTGGTCGATGCGTTCAGGATGCTGTCGCGGATGATGTCGCTGGCGGAGCCCAGCTCGTCACGCAGCGTCTCATGGGCGCCGGCAATCGAGGAGCGAACGCGCTCGGCATGGCTGACCACGGCTTCGCGCTCGCTGCCGAGGCCGTCGACCAGCGAACGGATGCGGGCGGCGTTTTCCGAATAGGAGCGCTCGATCTGGTTGACTTCGGTGTGGACGAGCGTTTCCAGCTCGACGGCACGCGCCAGCGTGCGCTCGATGCCTTCGCCCATGGCGGCGACTTCGCGGCGCACCGCCTGGCCGACCATCATGACGCGGTCCTGGGCCATGTTTTCCGGCTCGGCGAGACGGAAGGCGACTTCGGTCATCGACTGGGCGGCAATGCGCATTTCCTGGGCGCGGCGTATCATCGCGGCAAAAGCCCAGAACAGCGCAATCGGAATGACTGTTGCGAGAACGAGCATCAGCAGGCCCGGGCGGGCGAGGGCGTCGTCAAGCGAACGGATGGCCCAGATGCTGGGCGTGACAAGGCGATCGGCCAGGGCTGCTGCGCCTGCGACCCACGCGACCGATACGAGGCCGACCATCCAGTAGATGGTGCTCGAGGCGCGGCGGTTGAGGCTGTGCAGGAGCGACTTGTAGTCCTTCTGGCGCTCGTCATTTGCGGGCTTCAGGCCTTCGGGCTGAAGCGGGCGCGGCGGATCGATCGGGCGAAGCGAGGTCGGCGGCTCGGCAATGGCCTGCTTGACCGGAGCCTGCTTGACGGGCGCTGGCGCGGGCTTGGGAGCAGCTGCAACGACAGGCTTCTGCTTGTTGCTCTCTTGAGCCAGTTCGGCGGCAGCCTGGGAAATCTGCGCCTCGAAGTCGTCGATCGATGCCGTCATGTCCAGGCCGCCGTCATCGGCGCCCGTCAGATCGAGATCGAGGGCTGCCTCGAGCTCCTTTGCCACATCCATGTCGATTTTTGTGGGAGTGGATTTTTTCGCCATGCCTTCGCTACCCTGTACTAAAGACGCGGAATTACTGGACTTTTTGTCCTATTTTTGACCGCGTCCGAGGCTCAATATGGACCGCCCGTATCGTAGTGACACAATCGGGTAAAGAAAACATGCATTCTCCCCGATACGTAAAAGTTTAAATATAAGGTTAACATTGGAGTGATTAATCGGCCCGGTTCCGCGGGATTGCTGGGGTTGGCGGGTTAACGGGTTATCCACATGGTGGGCCTAGGCTACCAACCCTTGGGCGAGTAGCGGAGGCGGGGTTCAATGGGTGCGCGTGAGACAGAGTCCGTAGCCTTCAACATGCCCGGCGGCGAATCTTCGGGCACCGCCCACAGCCGTCCGGTCGACCTTGAACACCTGGCTCGGCAGACCATGGACGACCGCGATGTCGAGCGCGAGGTGCTCGACATGTTCGTTCATCAGGCGCTTTCTGTCCGCGATGCGATCGGACCGGCCGACATCGCCGAGCGGCTGCGTTTGTGCCACGCGCTCAAAGGCGCGGCGCGCGGGGTCGGCGCGTTCCCGATCGCGTCCTGCCTCGCTCAGATCGAGGCCGAACCCGACGACGCCAGGCTGATCGGCCGCCTCAGCCGGCTGATCGAAGAGGTGCGCGACTTCATCGCCGCCATCAACCGATAGCCTCGATCGCGATCCCGACAGGAAGCGGCGCGTTTGCGCGACAGTTGACTTGCTGGGTGGAGTGATTATCTGCCGGGTGACCCATTCAGGAACGAGCATGACCAAGCTTACTTATATCGCCCATGACGGCACGCGCTTCGACGTCGAGGCCGAGAACGGTTCGACCGTGATGGAAAACGCGATCCGCAACGCGGTGCCGGGCATCGAAGCGGAATGCGGCGGCGCCTGCGCCTGCGCCACCTGTCATGTCTATGTCGACGAGGCGTGGATGCCGGCCGTCGGCGAGCCAGAGGCGATGGAAGAGGACATGCTCGACTTCGCCTACGAGGTGCGCCCCAATTCGCGCCTGTCGTGCCAGATCAAGGTGCGTGACGAGCTTGACGGACTGGTTGTCACGGTCCCCGAGCGCCAGGGCTGACAGTTCAGGCTTTTGCGCGGCTTGGCATGGCCGTCCGGGTCATGCACATTCGACAACATGTGTGAGCGGCGAGGCCAGTCTTGAGCGACATCACCAGGACCGACGTCGTCATTGTCGGGGCAGGGCCGGTTGCCTTGTTCGCGGTGTTCGAGCTCGGCCTGTTCGACATGCGCTGCCATCTGATCGACATTCTCGATCGTCCCGGCGGACAATGCGCCGAGCTTTATCCGGAAAAGCCGATCTACGACATCCCGGGCTATCCCGTCATCGGCGCCCAGGAACTCATCGACAGGCTGCTTGAGCAGATATCGCCATTCAAGCCGGGTTTCTCGTTCAACCGCATGGTCACCTCGCTGGAGCGACTGGAGGATGGCGGTTTTCGCCTCGCCACCGACGAGGACGAGATATTCGAAGCCAAGGTGGTGGTGATTGCCGCGGGCGGCGGTTCGTTCCAGCCGAAGCGGCCGCCGATACCAGGCATTGAGGCCTATGAGGCAAAGAGCGTCCGCTATGCCGTGAGGCGCATGGAAGAGCTGCGCGGGCATGATGTGGTGATCGTCGGCGGGGGGGATTCGGCGCTCGACTGGACGCTCAACCTCCAGCCCGTCGCGCGTCGCGTGACGCTGGTCCATCGCCGGCCGGATTTTCGGGCTGCACCCGACACCGTCAACAAGATGCTTGCCCTGCGCGACGCCGGCGCGCTCGATCTGGTCGTCGGGCAGGTGTCGGCCCTGGAGGGCGAGAGCGGCGAGTTGCGCTCCATCGTCGTCAAGGGAGCAGATGTCGACACATCGGTCCCGTGCACGCGGCTGCTGCCTTTCTTCGGGCTGACGATGAAGCTTGGGCCGGTCGCCGAATGGGGGCTCGACCTGCACGAGAACCAGATCCCGGTCGATACCGAGAAGTTCCAGACGTCCGAGCCGGGCATTTTCGCCATCGGCGACATCAACTGGTATCCGGGCAAGCTGAAGCTGATCCTGTCGGGCTTCCACGAGGCCGCGTTGATGGCGCAGGCAGCCAAGCACGTCGTCAGCCCCAAGGAGCGCATCGTGTTCCAGTACACGACGTCGTCGACGAGCCTGCACAAGAAGCTCGGCGTTCCGGATTGAGATGCCGGCGGGGCGGTCAGCCCTTGAGCTTGGCGGCGTCCATGCGCTCCAGGCGATACTGCAGCAGGCGCATCATCCGGCTTTCGAAATTGATGCCCTCGATGCGGTCGAACTCTTCCTGTGCGCGGTCGTGCGCTGTCAGGATTTTGTCGCTGGTGGCCTTGGCCTTGGCGGCAGCGATCTCGCAGCTCTTCTGCTTGCCGATCGCCTTCAGCGCCTGCTCGAGTTCGTGGGCGTGGTTCTTGGCAATGACCACATGGCTCTCTTCGTGGCGCTTGATGTCGGAAGACAGCGTGTTCCAGATCAGCCTGACGTCCTGCGGTGCCTTGCTGTTCTTGCGCCAGCGCGGAAGGATGATCTTCGCCTTGACGGTCACCTGCGCCGAGACGATGGAGCAACCGCCCTTGACCGGGGCGTAGCCGATACGGCTGGTGAACTCCATCTGGGTGGCGCCCGGATGGCGGCCGCCTGAGCTCTTGACCTCGGGCCCGCGCGTCATCAACTGCTGCTCGAGTTCGTCGAGGGTTTTGCCGGTTACGGTGAAATAGCTGTAGGTCTTGGCAACGTTCGCCGCCTGAACGGGTAGGCAGAATCCTGCCGCAAGGAAGGTGGCGAGAAAGAGTTGCTTCATTTAGTTGCCTCTTGGCCTACCTTGCGTTAGGGGCGATGGCGGCGCAATGGAAATAGGATCGTGCCGCAGAAAGTGACCGCACGGCGAGTTGATGCTGCAAGCGTTGATATTTCGTGTCGCGTCAGTCCTCTGGAGTTCTTTTGTGGCGACGGCATGACCGGCAGGCGATGGAAGTTGGCGCATGGGCGCCATCTGGACTTTGGTGACAAGGCGCTCGTCATGGGCATCCTCAATGTCACGCCGGACAGCTTTTCCGACGGCGGCGCCTTCGATGCGCCCGGGCGCGCGCTCGAGCAGGCGCGGCGCATGGTTGATGAGGGCGCCGTGATCGTCGATGTCGGTGGTGAATCCACCCGCCCTGGCGCCGCACCGGTTTCAGCCGCCGAAGAGCAGGGCCGCGTTCTCCCCGTCATTGCCGAACTTGCCAAGGCGGGCGATGCCTTGATTTCGGTCGACACCTATCGCGAGGAGACGGCGCGTCTCGCCGTCGCGGCCGGTGCCCATATCGTCAACGATGTCTGGGGCCTGCAGCGCGAGCCTGGCATCGCCAAGGTCGCAGCCGAGACGGGCGCCGGGCTCGTCATCATGCACACCGGCCGCGAGCGCCAGAAGCTGCCCGATGTCATCGACGACCAGTTCCTGTTTCTGCGGCGCTCGCTGGAGATCGCCCATGCCGCGGGCGTCGGCGAAGATCAGATCATGCTCGATCCGGGCTTCGGCTTTGCCAAGGAAGCCGAGGAGAATCTGGAGCTTATGGCCCGTTTCTCAGAGCTCGCCGCACTCGGCTATCCGCTACTCGCCGGCACGTCGCGCAAGCGTTTCGTCGGCCATGTCACCGGCCGCGATGCCGCCGACCGCGATGCCGGCACGGCGGCTACGAGCGTCATACTTCGCATGCAGGGCGCGGCTATATTTCGCGTCCATAATGTCGCAATCAACGTGGACGCGCTGGCATTTGCCGATGCTATGCTTGCGCGCAACGCCAACCCGTCGGGGCACTGACCGCACATGTATTTGATCCGTATGAAGAACTGCGCCTTCTTTGCGCGGCATGGCGTGCTCGACGAGGAAGAGACGCTCGGCCAGCGCTTTTACGTCGATGCCGAGCTGACCGTCGATCCCGACCGTCCGCTGCACGAGGATTCGATGCAGAGCACGGTCGACTATGGCGTCGCCTTCGAGGTGATCGAAAAGATCGTCACCGGCCAGCGGCGTTTTTTGATCGAGGCGCTGGCGCTCGAAGTCGGCAAGGCGCTCAGCGCCCGTTTTCCGCAGATCAAGAAGGCGGAAATCACGGTCCGCAAGCCCAATGCGCCAGTGCGCGGCGTGCTTGATTATGTCGAGGTGACCGTTGTCTGGCCGCAGTGAAGAGCGGGCTTTCCTGAGCCTCGGCGGCAATCTCGGCGATCCTGCAAAGACAATGGCCACGGCGTTGCACATGCTTGACGCCGAAGACGGCACGCGCGTCGTCGCCGTCTCGTCGCTTCACCGCACGCCGCCATGGGGCAAGGTCGACCAGCCCGATTTCCTGAACGTCACCGCCGAAGTCGCGACGTCGCTATCGCCGCTCGAACTGCTGGAACTCTGTCTGGAGGTCGAGCGCAAGCTCAAGCGCGTGCGCGTCGAGCGGTGGGGACCGCGCCTCATCGACATCGACGTGCTGCTGCATGGCGAAAGCAACGTCAGCGATGTCGGGTTGGAAATCCCGCATCCGCGTATGCTCGCCCGCGCCTTCGTGATGGTGCCCTTGGCGGAGATTGCGCCCGACCTGAAACTCGCCGGCAAGTCGGCCGCCGACTGGGCGACCGAACTGGACCGTACCGGCATCGAACGACTCGATTCCGGGCGCGATTGGTGGCTCCACCAGCCCGACTGAGCGATTTCAGATACCCAATGCGGCGGCGATCCTAGGCGCCGCTTCCGACCAGTCGTCGGCAACGGTGATGTCGTCCGGCAGCGGCGGCAGCAGCGGGCGCATGTCGCGATAGGCCATCAGGTTGAACAGATGCGCGTCGGCGACCGCTTCGCGCACCGAAATCAGGTTGTGCGGGATGTCGTCGACAAAGGCGACCGGGCGGCCGCTGTCGCCTCTGAGCTGCTTCAGCGCAGGCCCTTTTGCCGCTTCGGTGGTGAGCAGCGGATAGGGGAAGCCCAGCGCGTCGAGATGGATGCGCCTGACGTCGCGGTGGCGATGCGGCATGGCGGTCAGCATCACCACTTCTGCCTGGGAGGCGAGGCCTGCCACAGCCTCGGCAGCGCCCGAGGCGACGGTCTGCCAGTCGCGCTGGGCCGCGAAGAAGCCGTCGAGCAGGCTGCGCACCGCTTCCGCGTCGAGCGGGGTCTTGGTGCGCTTGTCCAGAATGTTGCCTGTCAGCCGGAACGACAGCAGCAGGAACTCGAGGTCCTGGGCGTCGAGGAAGCGGATGAACGGCGCCATGAATTCCAGCAGCACCTCGTCGACGTCGAGCACCAGCAGCGGGCGGGTGTCGCGGGCGAGTTCCGCGATCTGGCGCGCGGTTTCGGGATCTTCACTCATATGGAACGCTCGTGATCTTCGTCGCCGAGAGGCAAGGCGCGTGCGGCGATGCCCATTTCCGACGGTGCAATGCCTGCCGCCTCGGAAAAGCGCAGCAGCGTCGGCTCGTGGGCGAGGATGAAGTGCAGCACACCGGCCAGGAAACCCGGCTCCATGGCGGCGCGGCGGATCTGATGGGCCTCGATGCCGGTGATCGCCAGGAAGCGCGGCAGAAGCTCGGGGTCGGACGCGACAAAGCCGAGCGCCTGGATCGCAAGCGCCTCGGCGCTCTCTCTGTTCTGTTGGCTTTTCAGCATTATATCTCGTCCATCGGTCCTGGTCCGGAGTAGCGCCATGCGGACAATCCGGCAACCCGCAAAGCGGACCGTTCGCCGATCCGTGATTTGGGCCGGCGTTTTACGTTTCGTAATGTTCTTGAGTTAACGTCGGATTCGGGCTTGGTGTGCGCAGTCGGTGCGCACGATGATTGACGCCGAATCGTGGCGTGCAATCCGGACGGAAATTCGATGGCTAAGAAGGTGATGATCGTCGAGGACAATGAGCTCAACATGAAGCTCTTTCGCGACCTCATCGAAGCAAGCGGCTACGAGACCGTGCGCACCCGCAACGGTCTGGAAGCGCTCGACCTTGCGCGCACGCATCGGCCCGATCTCATCTTGATGGACATCCAGTTGCCGGAGGTGTCGGGCCTGGAGGTCACCAAGTGGCTGAAGGAAGACGACGACCTCCATTCCATTCCCGTCATCGCCGTCACCGCCTTTGCGATGAAGGGCGACGAGGAGCGGATCAGGCAGGGCGGCTGCGAAGCCTACATCTCCAAGCCGATCTCGGTGCCGCGCTTCATCGAGACCATAAAATCCTATCTTGGCGATGCCTGACATGCTCGCCGGCTGCCACAGGGTACCAGCATGACCGCTCGCATCCTCGTCGTGGACGACATACCGGCGAATGTAAAACTTCTCGAAGTCCGGCTGCTGGCCGAATATTTCGAAGTCCTGACGGCCTTCAATGGACCGGACGCGATCGCCGCCTGCGAAGGCGGCAAGATCGACGTCGTATTGCTCGACGTGATGATGCCAGGCATGGACGGCTTCGAGGTCTGCCGGCGGCTGAAGGCTGATCCGGCGACGGCCCACATCCCCATCGTCATGGTGACGGCGCTCGACCATGTCAGCGACCGCGTTCGCGGCCTCGAGGTCGGCGCCGACGATTTCCTCACCAAGCCGGTCAACGACCTGCAGCTGGTCACCCGCGTCAAGAGTCTGGTCCGGCTCAAGGTGTTGACCGACGAACTGCGCCTGCGCGCAGTGACCACCCACGACATCGGCATGGACGATCTGGTTGCCCGGACCGACCTGTTGCAGGGGCCCATGCCCAAAGTACTTCTGGTCGACGAGCAGGGCTCTTCCGCCGCCCATATCTGCGCGCTGCTCGACGAAGCCGCAGAGGTCCAGATCGCGCCAGATCCGCAGAGCGGATTGTTCCATGCCGCCGAGGGCGGTTTCGAATGCGTGATCGTCTCGACCGGCTTTGTCGATTTCGATCCGTTGCGGCTGTGCTCGCAGCTGCGCTCGCTCGACCGGACGCGCTCGCTGCCGATCGTCCTGCTTGTCGGCAAGGAAGAGGACGACCGCATCATCCGCGGCCTCGAACTCGGCATCAACGACTATCTGGTGCGGCCGCTCGACCGCCAGGAGCTGATTGCACGGCTGCGCACGCAGGTGCGGCGCAAGCGCTACAATGACGAGCTGAGGCAGAGCGTCAGCCAGACCATCGAGATGGCCGTGACCGACGGGCTGACCGGGTTGCACAATCGCCGTTATCTCGACAGGCATCTTCCCAGGCTCGTCGAACGAGCGGCGGCGCGGCGGCGGCCTCTGTCTCTGATGATCACCGACCTCGACCGCTTCAAGCGCATCAACGACACGTTCGGGCACGATGGCGGCGACGAGGTGCTGCGTGAGTTCGCCCGCCGCCTCAAGAAGAGCGTGCGCGGCATTGATCTGGCTTGCCGATTTGGCGGCGAGGAATTCGTCATCGTGATGCCGGATACCGACGGCGTCCTGGCCGAAAAGGTCGCCGAGCGCATCCGGGCCGAGGTCGAGCAGACGCCATTTACGGTTGCCGGCGGCACACAGAGCGTGTCGGTGACGGTGAGCGTCGGTGTATCGGCGCTGGCTCCGGTCGGCGATACGGTCGCCGGTCTGATGAAGCGCGCAGACCTCGCTCTCTACGACGCAAAGACCCATGGAAGGAACCGCGTGGTCGCGCGTGCGGCCTGAGCCGAAAGGGCGCATTCAATGCCAGTCGCGTTAAGCTCAATTGTTTACCTTAACCCAATCGATTCGCGAGCCGTGGTTAAGAAAGTGTTGATTTTCAAGTAATCTTGCGCGACTGTGTAGAGGAGAAGAAGGACGGGCGTCGGCACGAGGAGCACAGGCCGAATTGCCCAGATTGATACCCCATGATGCTCAGGTCCGCCGCATCTCCTGGGTCCGTGGGGTCGGCCGGCCGGCACTGGCACATAGTGGCCTCCTCGTACCGCTGCCAGACGCCGACCGGCCCCCTTTCTCGCCGAAATCAAGATGATTTTGCCGTGTAATCTCGCAGGCTTGCAACCTGCGGTGAATCGACGATAGTCGAGACCATGCGTTTCCTTGCGGTCCTCCTGTTCTTCCTGTTTTCGCCGGCAGCCTTTGCGCAGGAATGCGTGGTGATGCTGCATGGCCTGTCGCGCACCGATGCGTCGCTCATGCTGATGGAAGAGACGCTGAAGGCCTTCGACTACAAGGTCGTCAACGACAGCTACCCGTCCACGGATGCGCCGGTCGGCCAGCTCATGGCCTATGTCGACGCGTCGGTGGCGCAATGCGGCGACGCCGGCAAGATCCATTTCGTAACGCATTCGATGGGCGGCATCCTCGTGCGCGCCTGGCTGATGAGCAACCGGCCGAAGAACTTGGGCCGCGTCGTCATGCTCGGGCCGCCCAATCACGGATCGGAAGTGGTCGACGTCTTCGGCTCGATGAGGCTTTTCGAGTTCGTCAACGGGCCCGCCGGCGTCCAGCTCGGCACAGGGCCGAACAGCGTTCCCAACCAGTTGGGCGCGGCTGATTTCGAGGTCGGCATCATTGCCGGCGACCGCTCGCTCAATCCGTTCCTGTCGAGCATGTTCAAGGGTCCGAACGACGGCAAGGTGTCGGTCGAGAGCACCAAGCTCGAGGGCATGAAGGACCACATCGTCCTGCCGACCACCCACACCTTCATGATGAACAATCCGCTTGTTATCGCCCAGACGCTGAATTTCCTGCGCAAGGGCGAGTTCGACCACAAATTGACCCTCGGCGAACTGCTGCGCCGCGGGCTCGGCAACTGAAAAGGCCTCGTCGCGGGCAAGGGGGGAGAGAAATGCTTCGCTACGTTGGTATCTTTGCCCTTGTTGCGGCCGCCGCTACCGTGGCCATGTCGTTCTACCAGCCGCCGATGCGTCTGATGCCGGCGCCGATGGTGTTTGCCGAGGGGCAGGCCAACGCGTTTTCGGCAAATCCTGAAGCCCTGGCCGATCCGGAGATTTCGCTTTTCTACGCAACCAACCGGCTGCCGGTGGGCCCACGTGACAGCAGGCTCTATGCCGTGGTTCCGGGGTTGGATATGCGGGCAGGTGTGTCCACCGTCCGTATCGGCGAGCAAGGCACGACCTGGGACAAGATCTATGCATGGTCCACCGGCGCCAGCGAGGATCGCCGGCCGTTCCTTCATCTCGAGCGCATGAACGAGCAGGCGACCCTGGACGCCGAAGGCGGGCTGCCGCCGGAAGCCAAGGCCTGGTTCGCGTCCATCAACGCCGCACTCGCCCAAAGCCGCGACAAGGACATCATTGTCTATGTCCATGGAGCCAACACCACCGTCGAGCGGGCAGCGGGGCAGGCGGCCCAACTGCACCATTTCACCGGGCGAAATTCGGTTGTCGTGCTGTTCGTCTGGCCGACGGCGGAAAATTTCCTGCGCTATTCCAGGGACATGGTGACCGCCTTTGGGGCTGCGCCCCATCTGGCCAAGCTGGTCGAGCTGCTTTCGGCAAACACCGACGCACGGAACGTCAATGTTTTCACCTACAGCGCCGGCGCCACCGTCGGCAGCGATGCGCTGGCGATGGTCGGGCGCGATGCCGCCCAGCCCGGGGCGACGGGGCCGCGGCTGGGCGAGGTCTATCACGCAGCACCTGATGCCGATTTCCGTGGCTTCGTCGACGACATGCGCGACTATGCCGACAAATCCGAGCGGGTGACGGTTGCCGTCAACATGAGCGATACCGCGCTTCGGCTGTCGCAGGTCGTCAATCGCGCTTCCAGGGCAGGGCGACCGGACATGCGCGAGCTCGAACCGGAAGCGACGAACTGGCTGCTCGACGCCAGCAAATCATACGGCACGGAACTTCTGCGGGTGAGGCCGGAGAACATCCCTGGCCTTTCCAGCGGCTCGCACACTTTCTGGTATGACGACCCCTGGGTCAGCAGCGATGTGCTGATCACGCTGCTCTACCACCTGCCGGCTGGCGAACGTGGCCTAGCCGGCGGCGAAGCGGCGACAGGCGCGCATTACTGGACCTTCGCGCCGGATTACCCCGAGCAGCTTGCCAAGGTGATGACGCGACTGCGCGAGCAAGGGAAGACGCAGTAGCAAGCCCCAAACGCAAAAACGCCGCCCGATGGGCGGCGTTTGGCATTCCTGAAGGCAACCAGATTACTTGATCTTGGTTTCCTTGAACTCGACGTGCTTCTTGGCAACCGGGTCGTACTTGCGGAACGACATCTTTTCCGTCTTCGTGCGGCTGTTCTTGCTCGTCACGTAGAAGAAACCGGTATCGGCGGTCGACAGAAGCTTGATCTTGATATTTGCAGCCTTGGCCATGATTCTCGTCCGTTAAATGTCTAGAGTTGCACCCGCCTCATTGACGGGTATGCGACCCGGACGCGGAAAACCTGCGCGACACATAAAGATCGCGCCCGGAAAGTCAAGCCTCAGAGCGCGAAACGCCCGATTTCGCGGCAATCCGGCCCAGTCCGATCACTATGTAGCCGAAGAAGAAGATGGCCAGAGCCCAGCCGAATCCATTGGGGCCGAAGATATCCATGAAGATGCCGATGGCCTGCGGGCCGAGGATCATGCCGAGGCCGTAGCAGAAGATGAAGGCGGCATTGGCCGAGGCGAGGTCGCGGCCGGACAGCTGAGCGCCCAGGTGGGCCAAACCCACCGTATAGAGTGCTGCAACCACGCCGCCCCAGACAAACAGCATGCCCGCCATGACGTGCCAGTTGCCGGCGAGCCATGGCATTGCAAGGGTTCCGGCAAGGCCGGTTGCCGCGCAGATCAGGAGCAAGGTGCGGCGGTCGCGCACGCGGTCGCTGATCATGCCGATGGGTATCTGCAGGATGACGTTGCCGAGACCGATCATGGTCAGAAGCAGTGCTGCTTCGCCCTCGGAATAGCCGATACGCTGACCATAGACGGGAAACAGGGCGAATCCGCCTGTCTCGACCGCCCCGAATACCAGAACAGCGGCAGTCGCCGTCGGCACGATCCAGATGTAGCGGAAAAAGCCGCTCTTGCCGCCCTCGGAGACGATTCTGGGGCTTTCCGAGCGCGCCAGGAGCACGGGAATCGCTGCGATCATCACCAGGCAGAAGGTCAGGCCAAAGGGCAGGAAGCCGCTGCTGCCGATCTGCGAGAACAGCCAGGGGCCGGCGGCGAAGCCGAGCGACAGCACGGTGGCATAGACGCCGAGCACGAGGCCGCGGCGATGCGGCGGGGCGCAGGTGCTGATCCAGAATTCGGAGAGGATGAACAGCACGGTCAGCGCGAAATGGAGGATGGCACGGAGCGGGAACCACATCCAGAAAGATGGCGCGAAGTGAAATCCAACGAAAGCGACCGCGCCGGCGAGAATCATTACGAGCATCGTCCAGACGACGCCGAATCGCATCGCGATGGGCGTCGCCAAAGGCGCGGCGGCGATCGAGGCGATGCCGGCGATGGCCGTGTTCAGCCCGATCATCGAGGGCGAGTAGCCGCGCTGCTCTAGGATGACGCTGAGCAGCGGGATGCCGAGGCCGATCGCGATGCCGACGACGCTGATGGAGGCGATGGCTGCCGAGATCGACCGCCAATGCACCCGCTCGGTGACCGCTGTCCCCTGGATGGTCTCGTTCATGTAAACCCTAGAGGATGTCGCGGCGGAAGCGCTGGTTGATCATGCGGTAGAACGGCACCTCTGCGCCGGGCGTGAGGTCGGGGTCGACGGCCAGCCGCTGCTTGAGATCGCCAAGCACCGATTGCGTAATCGCCGGAATGTCTGCTGCCATCGCCTCGTCCAGCGGCAGCCAGACCAGTTCCTCGAGCTCGTTGGTCGGGCCGCCCTGGGGCAGTTCGACGGCGACGTCGCTGCGCCAGGCCGAGAGGAAGCGCGTGTCGAATCGCCTGACACGTCCGGGCGGCGTTACGGCGCGCGCGATGAAGCGCAGCCGGGCGAGGGCGGGCTCGACACCATGCTCGGCAAAACCCTGCCAGTCCGCCTTCGAGGTCGAGAACGAGCCGCGGCGACCGATCAGCAGGCCGGCCTCCTCATAGGTCTCACGAATCGCCGACAGCGCGATGGCTCGTGCCCGCGCGGCGCTGACGCGACCGATGCCGGCCCGGAGCTTGGCCGCCTCGTCGGGATGCAGGTCGTCGGCGACCCTGATGCGGCTGTCGGCGGGGTCGGTGCGTCCGCCGGGGAAGACGAATTTGCCGGGCATGAAGGCGTGCTTCATGTGACGCCTGCCCATGAGCACCAGCACATCGTTGCCACTGCGGTCGAGCAGGATCAGGGTTGCAGCGTCGCGCGGCCGCAACGGGCTTGCGCCGCGCGCCATTTCGCGCGCTTCGAGCTTGTCGAGTTCTGCTTTGCTTATGCCATCCATCGCGGCTGTCCTAACGGAATGTCGGAGTGGAAGGAAGCGCTTGCCTGGGGTGTCGTGTTGCGCCAGCGGCCGATCAGGCTTCTGGATGGGCGTCGATGACGTCCTCTTCGCCGCCGAATCCGTGCATGTAGAGCGCCCATTGCATGCCGACCACAGCGCCCTTGATCGGGCGCAGCAGGGCCAGGGCAGAAATGATCGTCAGCGGCACCCAGATGGCGAGGTGCTGCCACATCGACAATGTGCTGCTGGCCTCGACCGCCATGAAGGCACCGACGACGATGTGGCCGACAATGACCACGACCAGATAGGCGGGCAGGTCATCGGCACGATGGTGAAAGATTTCCTCGTGGCAAACCTCGCAGCGGTCGACCGTCTTGACGAAGGAAGCAAACAGCCGGCCTTCGCCGCAATGCGGGCACTTGCCCATCAGGCCGCGCTTGATCGCCGGCCAAAGCGGACGGGCCTGCCGGGCAGCCTGATTGCGGCCACCGCCGAAAACCTGTTCTTCCATCGTCATCTCCTGCCGTGCGGTCCACGTCTCGGCTGAGAGGCGCGGGCACGCGAACGTTGCCCCTTCGCCTTGTGGAACGACCGCTTCGAGCCGGGCAGTGGCTTCGGTTCGGTCAGCATCTCGAAGCGCATGGCGCCGGCAAGCGGGGCGATCTCGACCAGCCTGACCTGAACGCGGTCGGCCAGCTGGTAGCCCTTGCCGGTACGCTCCCCGAACAGCGAACGGGCAGCTTCGTCGAAGTGGTAATAATCGTCACCCAAGGATGACACGGGGATGAAACCATCGGCGCCATATTGCGGCAATTGGACAAATAGTCCCGCCTTGACCACGCCGGAGATGCGGGCGTCGAAAGTCTCGTCGACGCGCTCGGCCAGGAAGCCGGCAATCAGCCGGTCGACCGTGTCGCGCTCGGCTGCCATGGCGCGGCGCTCGGTCTGCGAGATCAGTCCGGCGATCTCCTCCAGCCGTGCTTCTTCTGCCGGCGTCAATCCACCCGCACCCAGGCCCAGCGAGCCGATCAGAGCGCGGTGGACGATCAGGTCGGCATAACGGCGGATCGGCGAGGTGAAGTGGGCATAACGGCGCAGATTGAGGCCGAAATGGCCGATGTTTTCGGGGTGGTATTCGGCCTGGCTCTGCGAGCGCAGCACCACCTCATTGACCAGTTGCTCGTTATCCTCGCCGCGGACGCGTTCGAGGATGCCGTTGAACTGGCTCGGCCGCATCGCCGCACCGCGCGCCAGGGACAGGCCGATCGTCTGCAGGAATTCGCGCAGCGATTCCTGCTTGGCGAGCGAGGGGCCGTCATGGATGCGGTAGACCAGTTTCTGCTTCTTGTTTTCCAGCGTCTCGGCAGCCGCGACGTTGGCCTGGATCATGAATTCTTCGATCAGCTTGTGGGCGTCGAGCCGGTCGGGAACGATGACCGTGTCGACCGTACCGTCGGGCTTGAGCAGGATCTTGCGCTCGGGCAGGTCGAGCTCGAGCGGCTGGCGGCTGTCGCGGCCGCGCTTGAGCACGTCATAGGCGGCCCACAGCGGCTTGAGGATCGTCTCCAGGATCGGCCTTGTCTTCTCGTCCGGCGTGCCGTCGATGGCTGCCTGGGACTGCGGATAGGAGAGCCGCGCGGCCGAACGCATCATGACGCGGTGGAACGAGTGCCTGACCTTGCGGCCTTCCGCCGAAAACGTCATGCGCACGGCGAGCGCCGGACGGTCGACGCCCTCGCGCAGCGAGCACAAATCGTTGGAGATGCGCTCGGGTAGCATCGGCACGACGCGGTCGGGGAAGTAGACCGAGTTGCCGCGCTTCAGCGCTTCGTGGTCCAGTGCGCTGCCGGGGCGCACATAGGCTGCGACATCGGCGATGGCGACGGTGACGATGACGCCGCCGACATTCTTCTCGTCCGTATCGGGCTCGGCATAGACGGCGTCGTCGTGGTCCTTGGCGTCGGCCGGGTCGATGGTGACCAGCGGCAGCTCGCGCCAATCCTCGCGCTTGCCGTCGAGCGTCGCCGGCTTGACCGCCTCTGCCTCGGCAAGGACCTCCGACGGGAAGATGTGGGGAATGTCGTGGGCGTGAATGGCGATCATCGAGACCGCCTTTTCGTTGGTCAGCGAGCCCAGCACCGTGACGACCTTGGCACGCGGCAGGCCGTAGCGGCTGGCGCGTTCGGGCACCACCTCGACCAGGTCGCCTTCCTTGGCGCCGTTCTGGAAATCCTTGTCGACCACCAGTTCCGGCTGGCGGCGCTCGACCGGCTCGATGCGGAAGGTGCCGTCCTTGAGGATGCGGAAAATGCCAAGAGTGGTGTCGCTGCGCTTTTCGAACACCTTCATGATCCGCGCCGTGTAGGCGGGCTCGTTCTCGTCGCCGAGATGGTCCTCGATAGGGAAGGTCTTTGCCAGGACGCGGTCGCCGACGCCTGGTGTCGGGCCGCTTGCGTTGCGCGACATCTTGACGGCGACGATCGGGCCATCGGGCTGCTCGGAGGCGCGCGCCAGGAGGGTGCCTTCCTCGTCGCGTCCGAAAATGTCGAGCACGGCGACATGGGGCAGGGCGCCGACCCTGGTCAGCCGCTTGCGGCTCTTTTCCAGCAGGCCTTCGTCCTGCAGCTCGCGCAGCAGGTGCTTCAGCCAGATGCGATCGTCGTTCTTCAACGCGAAGGCCTTGGCGATGTCGCGCTTGCCGCTGCGATCGGGATTCTCCGCGATGTAGCGGAGGATCTCGTCACGCGAGGGGCGATAGACGTCCTTGCCCCTGACCTCGTCGCTTGCGGCGCGTCTGGTGCCGGCGTTTCGTCCGGATATCTTTCGCGCCAAGGTCGGTCAGTCCTTCTTCTTGGCTTTGCTTGCGGCCGGCTTCTTGGCGGCCGGTTTCTTGGCTGCACTGCGGGCCGGCTTCTTGGCGCCGCCGCCTTTGGCCTCTTTTTCGGCGATCAGGGCAAGCGCATCTTCCACGGTCACGGTGGCGGGATCCTTGCCCTTCGGCAAGGTAGCATTGACCTTGCCGAAATTGACATAGGGGCCGTATTTGCCGTCGCGCACGGTGATGTTGCCGCCGCCGCCCGGATGTTCGCCCAGGTCCTTGAGCGCGGCCGGAGTGCCGCCGCCGCGGCCGCCCTTGGCCTTCGACTGCTTCTCTGCAAGCACCGTCACGGCGCGGTTGAGGCCGATGGAGAAGACGTCCTCGATGCTCTCGAGATTGGCGTAGGTGCCATCGTGCAGCACGAACGGACCGTAGCGGCCGAGGCCGGCCGAGATCATCTTGCCCGACTCGGGATGCTGGCCGACGTCACGCGGCAGCGCCAGCAAGGCCAGCGCCTTTTCGTGGTCTATCGTCGCCGGCGTCCAGCCCTTGGGCAGGCTGGAGCGCTTGGCTTCCTTGCCGTCGCCGCGCTGGATGTAGGGGCCAAAGCGGCCGCTGCGCAGGGTGATCTCTTCATTGGTGTAAGGATCGGTGCCCAGCACCTTGGTGCCATCTTCGAGCCCGCCACTTTCGCCATTGGCGCCGGGGCCGTCGAGCTGGCGGGTGAAGCCGCATTCCGGATAGTTGGAACAGCCGACGAAGGCGCCGAACTTGCCGAGCTTGAGCGACAGGTTGCCGGTGCCGCATTTCGGGCAGATGCGCGGGTTGGAACCGTCCTCGCGCTCGGGGAAGACCAGCGGCGCCAGTTCCTCGTTGAGCGCATCGAGCACGTCGGTAACGCGCAGTTCCTTGATCTCGTCGACCGCGCCCGAGAAGTCTTTCCAGAAGTCGCGCAGCACGTCGCGCCAGGCGAGCTTGCCGTCCGAAATCTCGTCGAGTTTCTCTTCAAGCGAGGCGGTGAAGTCGTACTCGACGTAATGCTCGAAGAAGCTTTCCATGAAGGCCGTGACCAGCCGGCCCTTGGGCTGGGGCACGAGCTTGCGGTTCTCGATCTTCACATAGTCGCGGTCTTCAAGGGTCTTCAGCGTGGCCACATAGGTGGACGGGCGACCGATGCCGAGCTCTTCCATCTTCTTGATGAACGAGGCTTCCGAATAGCGGGGCGGCGGTTCGGTCGTGTGGTGGGTGGCGTTGACCTGCTCGCGCTTCAGCGTCTCGTCGGCGCGGATCTCAGGCAGGCGACGGCTTTCCTCGTCCTCCGAATCCTCGTCCTTCTGGTCGGTGTAGGCGGCGATGAAGCCATCGAAACGGGTGACGGAGCCGACCGCGCGCAATCCGGCGGTCCTTGCGCCGTTGGTTGCTTCGATCTCGACCGTGGTGCGCTCGATCTCGGCCGGTTGCATCTGGCTGGCGATCGCCCGCTTCCAGATCATCTCGTAGAGGCGCGCCTGGTCGGCATCGAGATATTTGCGCATCTCGGCCGGTGTGCGGGTGAAGTCGGTCGGACGGATCGCTTCGTGCGCTTCCTGGGCGTTCTTGGCCTTGGTCGTGTAGTGGCGCGGCTTCTCGGGCAGGTACCTTGCGCCGAATTCCTTGCCGATGGCATCACGCGCGGCCTCGATGGCCTCGGGCGCCATCTGCACGCCGTCGGTACGCATATAGGTGATCAGGCCGGCCGTTTCGCCGCCGATCTCCATGCCTTCATAGAGGCGCTGGGCGACCTGCATGGTGCGGCTTGCGGAGAAACCGAGGCGCGACGACGCAGCCTGCTGCAAGGTCGAGGTGGTGAAGGGCGGGCCGGGATTGCGCCGGGTCGGCTTGGCTTCGACCGACAGCGTCTTGAAGCTTGCGCCATCGAGCATCGCCTTGATGTCGTCCGCCATCGCCTGGCTGGAGATGTCGAGCTTCTGCAGCTTCTTGCCGTCATAGACGGTCAGTCTCGCCTCGAAGTTTTCGGCGCGCGGCGTGCCGAGAGTGGCTGCGATCTGCCAGTATTCCTCGCGGACGAAGCGTTCGATCTCGGCCTCGCGGTCGCAGACGAAGCGCAACGCCACCGATTGGACGCGGCCGGCCGAGCGGGCGCCCGGCAGCTTGCGCCACAGCACCGGCGACAGGGTGAAGCCGACCAGATAGTCGAGCGCGCGGCGTGCCAGATAGGCATCGACCAGCTGCGGGTCGACCTCGCGCGGGTTGGAGATCGCTTCCAGGACCGCCTGCTTGGTGATCGAGTTGAAGGCGACGCGCTTGATCGACTTGTCCTTGAGCACGCGCTTCTGCTTGAGCACTTCCAGCACATGCCAGGCAATGGCTTCGCCTTCGCGATCCGGATCGGTTGCGAGGATCAGGCCATCGGCTTCCTTGACCGCCTTGGCGATGTCGGTCAGCCGCTTGGAGGATGCTCCATCGACGGACCAGGACATGGCGAAGTCTTCGTCCGGCTTCACCGATCCGTCCTTGGCGGGCAGGTCGCGAACATGGCCAAACGAGGCCAGAACCTTGTAGTTCTTGCCCAGGTACTTGTTGATGCTCTTCACCTTGTTAGGCGACTCGACGACAACGACGTCCATATGTGGCTGATTATCCAGTAGGCGCCAGGCAAGACAGTGGCGTGGCGAACTTCATTCAATTCGCACGTCAAATGGCCGCCCTTTTTCGTTCGGTCAAGGGGAAGGGGGCAAAAACGGGTGCGCCGGGCAGTATTGCAACCGGCTGTTGTGTGTATGATTGCGATGCAATCTTTGGTGGTTTTGTTGTATTTCCACTATCGCAGGTGGAGCCGAGCCTCTTGCGACATGCCGCTGCGGAGCTGACCATCGCACGCGGCCCTTTCTAGGGGAAGTCACAGCCATGCACCAGACTGCGCCCGCCCGCAGGCGGTCCGATACGCTGGACTATGTATGTCCAGACGATGCTAGCTCAGTTGCGGCTTATGGCCGAGCGCCGCGTCATGCTCGCCTATTTGATCGAGATGGTGAGAGCTTACCGCTCGTCGGGCGAAACAAGCGAAACACGTCCGCCTGAGTGGCGTTCGAGGCGCCCTGCGAGATCGAGTTCCAGCAGAATCATGAATATCTGCGCCGGATGCAGCCCGGCGTGGCGGATCAGTTCGTCTATCTCCACCGGTACAGGGCCCAGTGCTTCGACGACGCGGGCACGGTCGTTGTCGACAGGCGGGGGCGTGGCCGAAAAGTCCGGCGGCTCCTCGAATTTGTCTGGAGGCAGGGGCTGGCCGCCGGCAAGCGGCGATAGCGCCTCCAGCACGTCGGATGCCTCGGTGACCAGTGTCGCACCGTCCTTGAGCAGGCCGTTGGTGCCGGCGGCACGCGGGTCGAGCGGCGAGCCCGGCACGGCAAAGACCAGCCGGCCCATTTCCCCCGCCAGCCGGGCGCTGATCAGCGATCCCGAGCGATTTGCCGCCTCCACCACCACCAGCCCAAGCGCCATGCCGGCAACGATGCGGTTGCGGCGCGGGAAATCCTGGGCGCGGGGCTCCCAGCCGAAGGGCATTTCCGAGACGACGGCGCCGCGTTCGGCGATCTCCTCGCAGAGCGGGATGTTTTCGGCAGGATAGGGCTTGTCCAGGCCGCCGGCGAGCACGCCAACGGTTCCGGTGTCGAGGCTGCCATGATGGGCTGCCGTGTCGATGCCGCGGGCAAGACCGGAGATCACCGCATAGCCGTTCCGGCCGAGTTCGGCGGCAAGCGTGCGTGCCATCTTGGTGCCGGCCAGCGAGGCGTTGCGGGCGCCGACGATTGCCACCGGCGGCAGCTTGAAGACGGCTGCGTTGCCCTTCACGGCAAGCAGTGGCGGCGGGTGGTCCATGCGCTTGAGGACTGCGGGATAGTCGGGCTCGCCGATAGCTATGAAACGCGCGCCGTGCCTGCGGGCCGTCTCGAGTTCCGTTTCGGCATCGGCAATCGACGGGATGCGGACAAGCCGGTTGGCGCCGCCGGCAAGCATCACCTCGGGCAGCATCTCGATGGCCGTTTCGGCAGAGCCGAAGCGATTGACGAGGTCGCGAAAGCTGGCCGGCCCGACATTGGGGGTCCGGATGAGGCGCAGCCAGTTGAGCCGCTGCCGGTCGCTGAGTTGCGGGCCGGCGGCGGGCTTGTTCATCCCTTGGCGCCTATGCGGGACTCGGTCCCTGAAAGCAGCCGGGAGATGTTGGCGCGGTGGCGGATGAAGACCAGGACGCTCATCGCGGCCAGAAGGCCGGCGGCTTTGGGCATGTCCATCATATAAAGAGTGAAGGGCACAACGATGGCTGCGGTCAGCGCGGCGAGCGACGAATAACGGCTGACGAAGGCAATCAGCAGCCAGGTGACGGCGAATGCCAGGGCACCGAGCCCGGACAGGCCGAGCAGGACCCCGATATAGGTCGCCACGCCCTTGCCGCCCTTGAAGCCGAGCCAGATCGGATAGAGGTGGCCGATGAAGGCGCCGAAACCTGCGGCAATGGAAGCATCGGTGCTCCAGCGTGCGGCGATCACCACGGCGACAGTGCCCTTCAGCGCGTCGAGCAGCAGCGTCGCAGCCGCCAGCTTCTTGTTGCCGGTGCGCAGCACGTTGGTTGCGCCGATGTTGCCGGAGCCGATCTTGCGCACATCGCCGAGGCCGGCGGCGCGGGTCAGCAGCAAGCCGAACGGGATCGAACCCAGCAGGTAGCCGAAGACGGCAGCGGCAATCAGGACGTGCACAGCCGTCGGAAAAATGTCATCCGGCATCAAGATAAGTCTACTCCCCCGTGGCCCGAACGCGTCAGGCCGAGAACACTGTGCGTCCGGCGACCAAGGTTTTCAAGACCTTGCCCTGCAGGCGCGCGCCCTCGAAGCAGGTATTCTTGGAGCGGGAGCGGATATCGGTTTCGCGAACGACCCACGGCTCGTCGAGATCGACAAGTGCGAGATCGGCCGCAGCACCAGGCTTCAACGTACCGCCGGGCAGGCCGAACAGCTTTGCCGGCGCGGTCGACAGCGCTTCGATGATGCGGACCAGTGGCACGTCGTCATTGTGATGCAGGCGCAGCGCCACTGCGAGCAGCGTTTCCAGGCCGATCGCGCCCGCAGCGGCATCGGCGAAGGGCAGGCGCTTGGTGTCGACGTCCTGCGGATCGTGCGACGACACGATGATGTCGATGGTGCCGTCCTTCAGCGCCTCGATCATGGCGAGGCGGTCGTCCTCGGCGCGCAGCGGCGGGGTGAGGCGGAAGAAGGTGCGGTACTCGCCGACGTCGTTTTCGTTGAGTGACAGGCTGTTGATCGAAACGCCTGCCGTGACCTTGGCGCCATCGGCCTTGGCGCGGGCGACGGCGCCTGCGGCCATCGCCGTCGAGATTTTCGCGGCGTGATAGTTGCCGCGGGTGAGGCGGGCAAGCGCAAGGTCGCGCTCGAGCGGAATGGTCTCTGCTTCGCGCGGGATGCCGGACAGGCCGAGCCAGCTGGCATAGAGGCCTTCGTTCATCACGCCAGAGGAGGCGAGGTCTGCGTCCAGCGTCTCATGCGCGATGACCGCGCCGAAATCGCGCGCATAGGTCAGCGCCCGGCGCATCATCAGCGAATTGGCGATGGTGTGGCGGCCGTCGGTGAAGGCGACGGCGCCTGCTTCGCGCAACAGGCCGAATTCGGTCATCTCGTGGCCGTCGAGGCCCCTGGTGATGGCAGCGGCCGGGAAGACGTTGATCGACGCCGTGTCCTTGGCGGTGCGCAGCACGAACTCGACGAGTGCGACGTTGTCGATCACCGGGTCGGTGTCGGGCATCATCACGATGGAGGTCACGCCGCCGGCGGCCGCGGCCACGCTTGCGGATGCGATGGTCTCGCGGTGCTCGCCGCCGGGCTCGCCGATGAAGACGCGGCCGTCGACGAGGCCGGGAATGATTGCCTTGCCGGTGCAATCGACGATTTCAGCGCCCTCGGGGATGCCCTGGTTGAGGGCGGCTGCACCTGCTGCCACGATCTTCTTGCCGTCAACGATGACGGTGCCAGTCTCGTCGATGCCGCGCGAGGGGTCGACGAGACGCGCGCGCTGGAAAACGGTGATGCTCATGCGTTCTTTCCGTCGCGGTTGCGGCGTGGGTCGAGCAGCGCTTCCATCACCGCCATGCGCACGGCGACGCCCATCTCCACCTGTTCCTGGATGACGCTCTGCGGGCCGTCGGCGATTTCGGAGGCGATCTCGACGCCGCGGTTCATCGGGCCGGGATGCATCACCAGTGCGTCGTCTTTTGCGGCCTTCAGCTTTTCGGCATCGAGGCCCCAATAGTGGAAATATTCGCGCACAGACGGCACGAAGGCGCCGGCCATGCGTTCGCGCTGCAGGCGCAGCATCATCACGACGTCGGCGCCCTTGAGCCCTTCGGCCATGGATTGCGTCACCTCGACGCTCATCTGGGCTATGCCAGACGGCAGAAGCGTCGACGGCGCCACCACGCGGACACGGGCGCCGAGTGCATTGAGCAGCAGGATGTTGGAGCGGGCAACGCGCGAATGAAGGATGTCGCCGCAGATGGCGACCGTCAGGCCGCCGATGCGGCCCTTGGCGCGCCGGATGGTCAGCGCATCGAGCAGCGCCTGGGTTGGGTGCTCATGCGCGCCGTCGCCGGCATTGACCACCGAGCAGCCGACCTTCTGGGCGAGCAGGGCGGCCGCGCCCGCCGACTGGTGGCGGATGATCAGGATGTCGGGGCGCATCGCGTTCAGCGTCATCGCCGTGTCGATCAGCGTTTCGCCCTTCTTCACCGAAGAGCTTGCCACCGACATGTTCATGACATCGGCGCCGAGGCGCTTTCCGGCGAGTTCGAAGGACGACTGCGTGCGCGTCGAGGCTTCGTAAAACAGGTTGATCTGGGTACGGCCCCTCAGGGTCGTCGTCTTTTTCTCCGACTGGCGCGAAATGGATACGGCCGCGTCTGCGCGGTCGAGCAACAATTCGATATCCAATGGAGAAAGGTCGCGGATGCCAAGAAGATGGCGGTGCGGGTAGGGCGGCAGGGACGTGGCGTCTGTCATCTCAAGGCGCTGCTATAGGCTGAGCTTCAGTCACTCGCAAGTCGTGATTTCGGTGCCTGGAGATCTCCCACGCAATTTTCGCCCCACACGGTTCGCGCAATAAGCTATCCCTAAGCTTTTCGGCTATAAAGCCGCTCATGGCTGCGGATTCGTGCCCGTCGCCCACACCGATGAAGGACATGGCGTGACGCAGGACGTGCCGAACCAGCCCCCACCGCTGACGGGTAGCAATGCCTGGCGCGGGGATCCGTTGCTGATCCAGATTGCCGAGAATTTCTCCGAGCCGGTGCGCCGCGACCTTGATGGCCTCGGCCGTTTCGTGCTGACGCATGAGGCGCAGGATCTGGCGCGCCTCGCCAACAGCGAAGTGCCGAAGCTCAGGACACATGACCGCCAGGGCCGGCGCATCGACCAGGTCGAGTTTCATCCGGCCTATCACGCGCTGATGCGCCGCTCGATTGCCGGCGGGCTGCATTCGTCCGTGTGGGAGAATGGCGAGGCCGAGACCGGGCGCAGGCACCAGGTCCGCGCGGCGCGTTTTTATCTCACCGCCCAACTCGAATGCGGGCATCTGTGCCCGATCACCATGACCAGCGCCTCACTGGCGGCGCTGATGGCGAGCCCCAAGCTTTTCCGCGAGTGGGCGCCGCGCGTCACCACCCGCAAATACGACCAGGCGCACAAGCCTCCGGTCGAAAAGGCCGGGCTGACGCTCGGCATGGGCATGACCGAAAGGCAGGGCGGCACCGATGTGCGCGCCAACACCACCCGGGCGGAACGCGCCGGCGGCAGCTTCTACCGGCTCACCGGCCATAAATGGTTCATGTCGGCGCCGATGTCGGATGCCTTCCTGATGCTGGCGCAGGCGCCCGAGGGGCTTTCATGCTTCCTCGTGCCGCGCGTGCTGAGCGACGGCAATTCCAACGGCCTGCAGTTCCAGCGCCTCAAGGACAAGCTCGGCAACCGCTCCAACGCCTCATCAGAGGTCGAGATCCAGGGCGCGATCGGCGATCTGGTCGGCGAGCCGGGTGCGGGCGTCAAGACGATCATGGACATGGTGACGCTGACGCGGCTCGACTGCGCCGTCGCCTCGTCGGCGCTCATGCGCGCCGGCCTTGCCGAAGCCGTCCACCACACACGCCATCGCCAGGTGTTCGGCGCCAATCTGGTCGACCAGCCTTTGATGCAGCGCGTGCTCGCCGACATGGCGCTCGATGTCGCAGGAGCGACCGCGTTGGCGTTCCGGTTGGCGCGGTCATTCGACGAGGCCGCGTCCGACCGTGGCGAGGCAGCCTTTGCCCGGGCCATGACGCCTGTCGTCAAATACTGGGTCTGCAAGATCGCGCCGGCGCTGCTCTATGAAGCGATGGAGTGCCTGGGCGGCAACGGCTATGTCGAGGAAGCGCCGCTGGCGCGCTATTATCGCGAGGCCCCCGTCAACGCGATCTGGGAGGGCTCTGGCAACGTCATGGCGCTCGACGTGCTGCGCGTGCTGACACGGGCGCCGGGGCTGTTCGAGGATGTGCTGGCTTCCATAGAGCGCGATCTCGGTCCGGGCGGCCGCAGCATTCTCGGCGTGTTGCGCGCGGCGATGCAGGTGGCGAGCTCCGACGAGGGATCGGCGCGTATCCTGACCGAGCAGCTTGCCATTTCGGCGGCTGCGGCGGAGTTGCGGCGCATGGGGGCAGGGCGCATCGCCGACGCCTTCATCGAGACGAGACTCGCCGGGCAGTGGCGCGGAACCTACGGCATGCTCGACGCCCGCCACGATGCGCGGCTCATCGTCGACACGCTCTATCCACAGGTCGGCTGACATAATCTGGGGCATCAGCCGTCCCATTATTGGACGAGCGCATGTAAATTAACCTTAACAATTGGTTTACGTTGCGCGCCGTCGCTACACGCGTCAGTGTCGTTCGCACAAGGAGAACGGCAACTTATGCGCGCTATCGCCCCCATAGAGCGGACCGAGACTGTGGTGAGCGCATCGCGTGCGTGGCGGCCGTTTTCGGTCTGGGAGCGTATGTGATGCGCTACATTCTTGGCATATGGGCGACGCCGCTGGTGCTCTTCTGGGGCTGGTATTTCCTGTCGATCAACGACATCAACTTCGGCTCGCTCTATATGAGCCGGGCCTTCAATCTCGCCATCTTCGATCTTTACGGCCAGATTCTCGGCATGGACCCAGCCACGATCCCCTGGATGATGGGCAAGGCTTTCTTCTTCGATACGCTGATCCTGCTGGCGATCTGGGCGTTCCGCCGTCGCAAGCTGATCGCTGAAAAGGCGAGGGTACTGTGGGCCCGCTACTCGTCGGCCGCGTCGGCACCGAGCGTCTGAAGCCTGTCCAGAACACCCTGGAGGATGAAGGCGGCGGCTGCCGAATCTATGCGCTCGTCGCGCTTGCGGCGTGATACGTCCATCTCCAGCAATGCTCGTTCGGCGGCGACCGTCGACAGCCTTTCGTCCCAATAGGCGAAGGGCAGTTCCGTCAGCGGCGCGATGTTGCGGACGAAGGCGCGCGACTTCTGCGCGCGCGGGCCTTCAGAGCCATCCATGTTGATCGGCAGGCCGATCACCACTGCGGCGACATTTTCCTTTGTCAGCAGGCCGATGAGTGCTGCCGCGTCGATCGTGAACTTCTTGCGCATGATGACCGGCCGCGGATGGGCAAAGGACAGGCCACGGTCGGAGACCGCCACGCCGATTGTCTTGTCGCCGAGGTCTAGCCCCGCAAGCGTCCTGCCGCCGGCAAGCAGCGCGGGCAATTGTTCGATGGTGGCAACGGTCAAGCAACGTTCCTTTCGACAGCGTAACGAAGATGTGGGGCGCTGCAATCGCGAGGCACCATTTGACTGGCGCTCGCCGCGTTCTATCCTCTACTGGATGGCCGTCAAAGCCGGAAACGATTTCCGGACAGGCAGCCATTCGAGCCGACAACGAAATACGGGAGCGCCGGACATATGAAACTCACCTGGTTTGGACATTCGGCGTTCCGTGTCGAGGCGGCTGGCGCGAAAATCCTGATCGATCCGTTCCTGAGCGGTAATCCGTCCTGGGGCAAGTCGTGGGAGCAGGCGGCCGACGGCGCTACCCATGTGCTGTTGACCCATGGCCATGACGACCATATCGGCGATGCCGCCGAGATCCTGAAGAAGACCGGCGCCATGCTCGTCGCCAATTTCGAGATCTGCATGTATCTCGTCGGCAAGGGCGTTTCCGACAAGCAGATCAATCCCGGCAACATCGGCGGCACTGTCGATTGCGGCGGCTTCACCACCACCTTCGTCGCGGCACAGCACTCGTCGTCGGCGAGCGGCGCGGGTGGGACGAATACATATCTCGGAAATCCGGCCGGGCTGATCCTTCATTTCGAGGAGGAGCGGACGCTCTATCACATGGGCGATACCGACATCTTCTCCGACATGGGCCTCATCAACGAACTGCACGAGCCGAAGATCGGCATCGTGCCGATCGGCGACCGTTTCACCATGGGCGGGGCGGTGGCGGCACTTGCGTGTCAGCGCTTCTTCAAATTCGAGACCGTGGTGCCCTGCCACTACGCCAGCTTCCCGATCATCGACCAGACGGCGGAAAAATTCGTCGACGGCATGGACGGTTCGGGCGTCGATGTGGTGCTGCCCAAGGTCGGTGTCGCCGTCGATATCTAGAGCATTTTGCAGCCCGGTTGGAATCAACCGGCGTCGCACAAATGCGGCAAAACGGAATGGTTGGAGCGGGCGCACGAGCGATAGCGAGTGCATCCGCCCCAACATCAAGTCACGCCCGGCGAGGTGAGCGGCAATGAGGAAAGTTGGTTTGTTCGCGGTCCTGTCGGCGCTGCTATGCGGCGCATCAGCGGCGAGCGCCGAGGACTTCATCAAGGGCGTCTACCTGCAATCCGAGGAACTCTGCGCGCAGGCCAAGAAAGAATCGGTCAAGAGCCTGATCGATTCCGGTACGCTGGTTTTGTCGGCGCGTGGCATCGACAGCGCCGAATACAGTTGCGAGTTCGTCAACATCATCAGGGCCAAGCGTTTCCCTGCCTGGGCGGTGACGGCTCTGTGCCATGAGCCCGGCCACATGTTCCCCGACACACTGTCTATCCTTGAACTCAGCCCGACGCAGCTGGATGTCGCCTCCGTGCGCAGCGTCGACGACGAGGGGCCGCAGACCGACAATGCCGGCACCTATTATCTGTGCGACGGTGTCGCCCTGCCGTGATGCATCATCCATGTTGCGCGTCGCGTCCAGCGCCGTTATAGCCCGAGCTATTCCCTTTTCCCGGTTTGCCGGAGTTTTTCGATGTCCGTTGATCTCAAGACCGTCAAGCGCGTCGCGCACCTTGCCCGCATTGCGGTGAGCGAAGACGATGCCCAGCGCATGACGGGCGAACTGAATACCATCCTCGGCTTCGTCGAGCAGCTCAACGAGGTCGACGTGACAGGCGTCGAGCCGATGACCTCGGTGACGCCGATGGAGATGAAGAAGCGCACTGACGTCGTCACCGACGGCAACAAGGCGGCCGACATCGTCGCCAACGCGCCGGCCACCGACGAGAATTTCTTCCTTGTGCCGAAAGTGGTGGAATAGGCCCTGACGGGCCCGTTCCTTGTCCCATCAAAAGCAGCTTTCGGCTGCGTGACACGAAGTGAATTCGCAATGACCGATCTGACCCGACTGACGATTGCCGAAGCGCGCGAGAAGCTGCGCGGCAAGGAAATCTCCGCTTCGGAGCTGACCGAGGCCTATGTGCAGGCCATCGAACAGGCCAATCCGACCTTCAACGCCTACATCGCAACGACGCCCGACAAGGCGCGCGAGATGGCCAAGGTTTCCGATGCCAAGCTCGCCAAGGGCGAGGGCGGCGCGCTCGAAGGCATTCCGCTCGGCATCAAGGACCTGTTTGCCACTGAAGGCGTGCACACCCAGGCGTGCAGCCACGTGCTCGACGGCTTCAAGCCGCGCTACGAATCGACCGTCACGGCCAATCTCTGGGCCGACGGCGCGGTCATGCTGGGCAAGCTCAACATGGACGAGTTCGCCATGGGCTCGTCCAACGAGACCTCCTATTACGGTCCGGTGATCAACCCCTGGCGGCGTTCGCGCGGCGAGGGGGCTGGCCGCTCGCTCGACAATGCGCAGCTGGTGCCCGGCGGTTCGTCGGGCGGCTCGGCGGCGGCGGTTGCCGCCTGGCTCTGCGCCGGCGCTACCGCCACCGATACCGGCGGCTCGATCCGCCAGCCAGCCGCCTTCACCGGCACTGTCGGCATCAAGCCGACCTATGGCCGCGTCTCCCGCTGGGGTACGGTTGCCTTCGCTTCGTCGCTCGACCAGGCCGGCCCGATCGCGCGCGATGTGCGCGATGCCGCCATCCTGCTCAAGTCTATGGCTTCGGTCGACGCCAAGGACACGACTTCGGTCGACATGCCGGTGCCGGACTACGAAGCTGCCATCGGCAAGTCGCTGAAGGGCATGAAGATCGGCATTCCCCGCGAATATCGCGTAGACGGCATGCCCGACGACATCGAGGCGCTGTGGCAGAAGGGCATTGCCTGGCTCAAGGATGCCGGGGCCGAAATCGTCGACATCTCTTTGCCGCATACCAAATATGCGCTGCCCGCCTACTACATCGTGGCCCCGGCAGAAGCCTCGTCGAACCTCGCCCGCTATGACGGCGTCCGCTACGGCCTGCGCGTGCCGGGCAAGGACATCGTCGAGATGTACGAGAACACCCGCGCCGCCGGCTTCGGCCGCGAGGTCAAGCGCCGCATCATGATCGGTACCTACGTGCTGTCGGCCGGCTATTACGACGCCTACTACCTGCAGGCGCAGAAGGTGCGGACGCTGATCAAGCGCGACTTCGAGCTGGCTTTCGCTGCCGGCGTCGACGTCATCCTGACACCGGCGACGCCGTCGGCCGCCTTCGGCGTCGCTGACCAGGACATGGCTTCCGATCCGGTCAAGATGTACCTCAATGACATCTTCACCGTGACGGTCAACATGGCTGGCCTGCCTGGCATCGCCGTACCTGCCGGCCTCGACGGCCACGGCCTGCCGCTCGGCCTCCAGCTGATCGGACGCCCCTTCGACGAAGAGACGCTGTTCCAGACCGCCCATGTCATCGAGCAGGCGGCCGGCCGCTTCCAGCCACAGAAGTGGTGGTAGGCGCCGCCTGCATCCTGCCTTGGGATCGGAATTGATCCTTGCAACGATTGATGCGCCGATTGTTCAATGAGTTGGAGCGCCTTGTGAGTCCTGAGGAACACAAGGCGCTCTAACGCTTTTCAGAGGGCGAAATGTTCTTCTACCTCTCAAAGATCTTCTGGTTCTTCGCCCAGCCGCTCAATTTTGCGATCTTCCTGCTTGCGGCCGGACTGGTTGCCAGCCTCTTCGGCTGGCGCCGCCTGTTCCGCGCTACGGCCTTGCTGTCCTTCCTGGTGCTTGCGCTGGCTACCTGGACGTCGCTCGGCTCGCTCCTGCTCAATCCGCTTGAAGAACGGTTCCCGCGGCCGCCACAGCCTGCCAGGGTCGACGGTATCGTCGTGCTCGGCGGCGGCTTCGAAGGCGCGATCAATCTCGCCCGCGGTGGTTATGAGCTCAACAGCGGCGGCGACCGCATGGTCGAGACCGCTGTTCTGGCGCGTCGCTATCCGGATGCGAAAGTGGTCATCTCCGGCGGCACCGGGACGCTGGTCCTCGAAGGCGAGGGCGATGCCGATACCGCGCCCCGCCTGCTCGAGGCGCTCGGCGTGTCGCGCGACCGGATGATCCTCGAAGGCCGCTCGCGCAACACCTACGAAAACGCCGTCTTCTCCAAGGAGATGGTGACGCCTAAGCCGGGCGAAACCTGGCTGCTGGTCACCTCGGCCTTCCATATGCCGCGCTCGATGGCCCTGTTTGCCAAGGCCGGCTTCCAGGTCGTCGCCTGGCCGGTCGACTACCGCACGTCGGGGCAGGAGGGCGTCGGCCTGTTCACCGACAATCCGGCCGATTCTCTGCAGAACACGACGATGGCGCTGCGCGAATGGATCGGACTGTTTGCCTACTGGCTGTCGGGACGGATCGATGAGCCGTTTCCCGGCCCGGGGCTCTGAACCAGCACGGCCTGACGCGCTTCCGAGAAGAACTGGCGCCTGATCAGCACCGCCAGAAGCAGGGCTGTGGTGAGGAAGAAGACACGGGCGTCGACGAACCAGCCGAGATAGCCGATCGAGAAGAAGATGCCACGCAGGCCGGCGTTGAAATGCTTGCCGGCGAGCACGTTCATGCGGGTTGCCCGCATCACGGCTGTGAGGATCGCCTCGTCGGGTTCCTTGCTGGCGGTCAGATGCGGCACCGCGCCGATCAGGATCGAGCAATAGTTGAAGAGACGGTAGGCCCATCCGAACTTGAAGAACGAATAGGCGAGGATGAAGATCAGGCCGAACACCTTGACCTCGAAGAGCGGGCGGGCGGTGTCGCCGGCCAGCGGCACGTCGCTCAACACGGCGAGCACGCGGTCGGACGCGCCCAGAAGCGCAAAGCAGCCGCCGATGGCGATGAGCGAACTGGAGGCGAAGAAAGCCGTGCCTTGCTGCAATCCGTTCATGATCGAGGTGTCGACGATCCGGACCTCGCGCCGCGCCATGGTTGCCATCCAGGCAGCACGCTGCGCGTTCATGGCGCGGGTCAGCGACAGCCGCTTGACGATATGGCCATTGGCTGCGGCGGTATGGAACAGCCAGCCTGCGACGAAGAAGGCAAGTGCTGCCACGTCGAGATGGCTCATCGATGCGAGCAATGGGAAGGAATCGTCGAACATTCGATAGCAATAGCACGGCCGGAAGCGCGTTTTCGAGGTGTTGCAGCCGCCGTTTTCCGGCCGCAAATGTTGACGATGCGTGAATGCGTGATTTCGAATAAGTCTATGATTTGTCTAAATTTGTAATGACTGTGACGTGACTGTCCCATTGGCCTTGCCATGCTTTCGCCATTTTTCGCAGTTGCGAAGCGTCGCGCAAAGTCGTATCCAGCTGTCGTACTCGGGACGAGCCGGAATGGCGGACGCACCGCCTGCTCGCCGAACGAAAGGTCTTGCAACACATCATGGACGACAACGTTCAGAAATCCTGCTGGGGTCTGACGGCCAAGGCAGTGATCGGATTTTCTGTTTTTCTGCTTCTTGCGTGGCTCGTCAGCGGCGGTGCCGAAAAGGCGGCGGTGGTCGCCGGAGGCTGAACAAGCACCCTTCAAATTGGATACGAAATTGGATACAAAAAGCGCGGCACAGTCCGCGCTTTTTTGTTTTGCGGCCTTGCGCAAGTCAGAGGTTTTTTCGAATGTCGCGCGCTGAGCAAACCGCGTCGGATCGCGTCTAGCGGCCAGCGTGAAAAGGGCGGAAAGATCGCATACATAATGCGACAAGGGCTGCCGTCGCAGGGAGTGAGCATTGTTTCTTTCGGTATTCGACCTGTTCAAGATCGGCATTGGTCCGTCGAGTTCGCACACGATGGGGCCGATGACGGCCGCTGCCCGCTTCCTCGACGAGGTGATTGGCGGCGACTGGCCGCGGCCGGCAGGCGCCAAGGTCGATCGCGTCGGCGCCAGCCTGCATGGCTCGCTCGCCTATACCGGCGTCGGCCATGGCAGCGACCGCGCCGTCATCCTCGGCCTGACCGGCCTGACGCCCGTCACCGTCGATCCCGACACGTCGGACGCCATCGTCGAGCAGGTTGGCCGTGACAAGCGCGTCTCGCCGCCCGGCCATCCGTCCTATCGTTTCGATCCGACCGTCGACATGGTGCTCGACAAGAAGACGCCGCTGCTCGGCCACGCCAATGGCATGGCCTTCTACGCCTATGATTCCTCCGACCGGCTGCTGCTCAAGCGCATCTATTATTCGATCGGCGGCGGTTTCGTCGTCTCCGAAGAAGAGCTGCAGCGCATGAAGGCGAAGACCGCAGCGCCGGCTGCCGGCAAACGCGTGCCCTATCCCTTCTCCACCGCTGTCGAAATGCTGGCCATGGCCGCACGCAGCGGGCTCTCCATCGCCGAGATGAAGCGGGCCAACGAGGAAGTGCACATGGCGCGCGCCGACCTCGACGAGGGGCTCGACGCCATCTGGGACGCGATGAGCCGCTGCATCGACCGGGGCCTGTCGCAGGACGGCATCATGCCCGGCGGGCTCAAGGTTCGCCGCCGTGCCCGCCAGCTGCATGACAAGCTGCAGGAACAGTGGAGCCAGAACCGTCCCAACCCGCTGCTCGCCAATGACTGGCTGTCGATCTACGCCATGGCGGTCAACGAGGAAAACGCCGCCGGCGGCCGCGTTGTCACGGCGCCCACCAACGGTGCGGCAGGCACGCTGCCCGCGGTCCTGCGCTACTGGCTGCATTTCCATGTTGAAGCCGACAAGGACAGCATTCGCGACTTCCTGCTGACGGCAGCGGCTGTCGGCGGCATCATCAAGACCAACGCCTCCATCTCTGGCGCGGAGGTCGGCTGCCAGGGTGAGGTGGGCTCTGCCTCGGCCATGGCCGCGGCAGGCCTGTGCGCGGTCATGGGTGGCACTGCCGAGCAGGTCGAGAACGCAGCCGAGATCGCCCTTGAACATCATCTCGGCATGACCTGCGATCCGGTTGCCGGTCTCGTCCAAGTGCCCTGCATCGAGCGCAATGCGCTGGGCGCGGTGAAGGCGGTGACGGCTGCATCGCTCGCCATCAAGGGCGATGGCAAGCACTTCGTGCCGCTTGACGCCGCCATCGAGACCATGCGCCAGACCGGCATGGACATGAGCGAGAAGTACAAGGAAACCAGCCTCGGCGGCCTCGCGGTCAACGTCGTCGAGTGCTGAGCCTGTGCAAAACTCCGGCCGGCGTTGAATGCGCCGGCCCGAGGCACTAGTTTCGGGCCATGTCGCTCAATCTCATCAAGCTTTGCGTCGGCTGCGATAGCGTCGAGGACCTCGAGGAGTGGATCGCCTTCCGCCTCGACGAGCGGCGTCGAGGCGGCGAGCCCGTGGAGCAATTCCACACGACCCGCATGGTGCCGACGCGCGGCGAAGAGCTGACTGCGGGCGGTTCGCTCTATTGGGTGATCAAAGGCTCCGTGCAATGCCGCCAACGGCTTCTTGAAATCAGGCCGTTCACCGATTCCGAAGGCATCGGCCGTTGCCATCTGGTCCTCGATCCGACTGTGGTGCGTACCGAGTGGCAGCCGCGCCGCGCGTTCCAGGGCTGGCGCTACCTCAAGCCTGCCGACGCGCCGCTGGATCTGGGCCAGGGCAACGCTGCACTTGCCGAAATGCCGCCGAAGCTGCGTCTGGAGCTGGCGGAGCTTGGCCTGCTTTAGGCCAGCTCATGGCGTGCAAGGACGGGCTTGCAAGCCGACGCGGCTCGCCACATCTTCTTGTGTGATGAGCGACGCAAACAAGCCCCCGGTTACGTCAGCCACCCGTCCGCCGGCCGAGCGCCGTTCGGACGCATCGGAAGTCGACGCGTTTGTCCGTCAGGCGCGTGCTATCGCCAGAGCCGGCCAGGCCGGTGGCCGGTTGATCCTCGCGCTCGACGCGACCATGAGCCGCCAGCCGACATGGGACCTCGCCTGCGAACTGCAGGGCCAGATGTTCGATGCCGTCGGCAACACAGGCAGGCTCAATGTCCAGCTCGTCTATTTCCGTGGCCTCGGTGAATGCCGGGCGTCGAAATTCGTTGCCGAAACAGGTTCCCTCAAGAAGCTGATGACGTCCATCCAGTGCCGCAGCGGCCAGACGCAGGTCGGCAAGGTACTGAGCCATGCGCTGAAGGAAACCGGAGCCGCCAAGGTCGATGCCCTGGTCTATATCGGCGATGCGATGGAAGAGAACATCGACGAGCTGGCCGAGAAGGCGGGGCATCTGGGCTTGCGCGGCGTGCCGGCCTTTGTCTTCCAGGAAGGTCATGACGCCGCTGCCGAACGCGCATTCAAGGAAATCGCAAGGCTGTCCAAGGGCGCCTGGTTCCGCTTCGATCGTTCGGCCGCCGCCACGCTGTCTCGCCTGTTATCGGCTGTCGCGGTCTTTGCCACCGGGGGCATAAAGGCGCTGGAAGCCAGGGGCAGACCGGAGGACAGACTGATGATCGAGCATCTGAGGAGCCGCAAGTCGCCATGAGTCTATTCGCAGGCATAGCGGCGGTGCTGCTGTTTTCGGTGCTGGGACTGGTCGCCTTCATACGGGCGGATGCGGCCCAACTTGCCAGCGGGCTGAAGCTGGCTGGCCCCGTCGTGCTCGGCGTGGTCGGCCTGGTGCTGCTTCTGCTTGGGCGCGCGGCCGTCGGCGGCGGCCTGATCTCGGCAGCCTTCGCCTGGTATGCGGCGACAAGAAGGGGGCGCGCGACGGTGAGCACGCCGGGCAAGCGCTCGACGGTTCGAACCGCTGCCCTCGAGATGGAACTCGACCATGACAGCGGTGTATTGACGGGAATCGTTTTGGCGGGCCGCCAGGAGGGCAAGGCGCTTGCCTCGCTCGGGCTGGCCGAACTCAAGGCCCTCTTTCGCGAGCTTTCCGGCGACCCGGAAAGCCTGCAGTTGCTAGAGACCTATCTTGACGGCCGGTTTCCCGTCTGGCGCGAAGACTCGAAGCCGGACGGTGACCACCGGCAGCGTGTTGCGCCAGGTTCTGGCGCCATGACTAAGGAGGAGGCCTACAAGGTCCTTGGTCTTGAAGCGGGGGCCGCCGCGGCGGATGTCCGCAAGGCGCATCGTCGACTGATTCAGCGCTTGCATCCCGACCTCGGCGGCTCGTCTTTCCTCGCGGCGCGGATCAACGAAGCCAAGGACGTCCTTCTCTCCGATCATCACTAACTCCTTCGACACACTACAAAATCCAGGAGGTTGGCTCTTCGCCTACTGCGCAATCGCGTAGCAGGAGATCTTCTTCTTCTTGAGCGCGTTGCAGGCGTTCCAGGCAGCATCCTTGGAATCGAAGCCGGCAAAGCGGGCACGGTAGTAGGTCACGCCGCCCTTCTCGAAGGGCACTGTGAAGGGCGATGCATCTGCCAGGGCGGCGCCGGCCTGCTTCGCGGTCTTTTCGAGGATCGCGCGGGCCTCGCCGTCGCTGGGCGAGGACGCCACCTGCACGGCCCAGCCGGCACGCACGGTCGCGGTCTTGATCGCGTCGACTGCCGGAGCTTCCGATGGCGCCGCATAGGCCTGCTCGACGTTGTCATTCGAGGCAGGAACGGAATCCTTCGCCTTGCGGATCTGGAAGGGGATTGCGCCGCCGAAGCGCTCGGCCGAGGCCATGGCGATCTTGGGCTGGGATGCCGCGCTGATGGTCGGCTTCTTGGCCGGGGCGGGCACGGCTTCTGCCACTTCCTCGGTCACGGCCTCTTCGTCGTTGGAGGCGTCGGCGACTTCGATCACCTCGGCCTGCGGGCGCGTATCCGGGGTGGGGGCGTCATGCTTGGGCAGCTGCATCTTGGCAACGGCGACTGCGGGCATCGGCGTATCGGTCTTGGCGATCAGATCGCCACCACCGCCGCGGCGCGAAGCCTGGGGCAGGTAGGTGTTGATCAGGCTCGCCATCTTGTTGTCGCGGCTGCCGCCCGAAGCGCCGCCCATGACGACGGCAACGAGGCTGCGGTTGCCGTCCTGTACCGACGAAACCAGGTTGAAGCCCGATGCTCGGGTGTAACCGGTCTTGATGCCGTCGACGCCCTTCACCCGGCCCAGCAGGCGGTTGTGATTGGCAATGCGCTGGCGGCCGAAGGCGAAGGAGCGGGTCGAGAAATAGCTGTAATACTGCGGATAATGCTCACGCAGCGCGATGCCGAGCGTCGCCATGTCGCGCGCAGTGGTGAACTGGCCGGTGTTGGGCAAGCCGTTGGCGTTGCGGAACACCGTGCCCTTCATGCCGAGGCTGCGGGCCTTGGCCGTCATCATGCGGGTGAAGTTCTCCTCGGAGCCGCCGATCAACTCGCCGAGTGCGGTGGCCGCATCGTTGGCAGAGCGGGTGACGAGCGAAAGGATCGCCGCCTCGACCGTGATCGAACCGCCTGCCTTGACGCCGATCTTGGTCGGCGGCTCATTGGCGGCGTTCTGGGAGAAGACGACCCGCGTGTCCTTGTTGATCCTGCCTTTGGCCATGGCCTCGAAGGTCATGTACAGGGTCATCATCTTGGTCAGCGATGCCGGATAGCGACGCGAGTCGGCGTTCTGCTGGTGCAGCACCTTGCCGGTGTTGGCGTCGATGACAATCGCTGCGTAACGGGCGTCCGTCGCAGCTGCCGTCGGCGCAATCGTTGCCACGCCAATCGCCGCGGCGAGAGTGAAGGCAACCATGGATTTGAACGAGATAGCCGCCCTGAGGACTTTGCCAGGCAGTATTTGACGCACTGTTACACCCTTGATTTATCGTTGGCTTGGGGCGGCAAAGGTTCCGGCCCCGTATCCAGCCACACTAGGGCGACAGCGTTACCAATCCGTTTATGGTAACCGGCTTGTTCACACTTTCGGTCGGGCTTTATTCGAGTTTTAGTTAATGCCGCAGGGCGTCCCGGTTGGGCGCCAAAAAGGGCGGGCCGGCGACTGTGGAAATGTGTTCCGCTGGGTCAGTTGACAATTTGTGCGCTGCACAATATCTAGGCTGCATCGCACAATCGCATAGCGTACCCGCCCAACCCGAAAAAGGATGCAGCGATGACCCAGACCTATGAAGATTTCAGCAAGCACGGCAAGGAATTCGTCGACAACGGCCTGAAGAGCTTTGCCTCGCTCTCGAAGGGCGCCCAGGCCATCGCCACCGAGGCGACCGACTACACCAAGAAGAGCTTCGAGGCCGGTGCGGCCACCTTCGAAAAGCTCCTCGGCGTCAAGTCGTTCGAGAAGGCCGTCGAGATCCAGACCGACTATGCCAAGCAGGCATATGAAGGCTTCGTCGCCGAGGCGACCAAGCTCGGCGATCTCTATGCCGAACTCGCCAAGGAAGCTTACAAGCCGTTTGAGTCGCTCGTCGCCAAGGCGAAGTGATCGCCTGACGGCAGATTCGGAATAGGCGGATCGCTGGATCCGTCAAAATGAAACCCGGTTGCGCCCGCGCAGCCGGGTTTTTTTGTTTCGAAATCGGCCGAGAGCTTCACGTTTCGGGCAAATCGATGCGGCTTGGCCGACGGCCATATTGTCAGCACGTTAGAAGGGCTTAAAATCTCGGCGATGACACCTACATGACGAGGTGTGTCGGAATTGACGAAGGGCAGGACCAGATTGACGATCGGCTTGGACAGCGCGCGCATGCAGAACGGTGACGAGGGAGGCAACGGCACGGGCCGGGGCACAGCGGTCATCACCCGCACGAAGACCAAGACCAAACGGCCAAGTCTCTATCGCGTGCTCATCCTCAACGACGACTACACCCCGATGGAATTCGTCGTGCATGTGCTCGAACGCTTCTTCCAGAAGGACAGGGAGGCCGCCACCCGCATCATGCTGCACGTCCACAATCACGGCGTCGGCGAGTGCGGGGTCTACACATTCGAAGTGGCCGAGACCAAAGTGTCCCAGGTCATGGATTTCGCAAGACAGAACCAGCATCCGCTGCAATGCGTGATGGAGAAGAAGTGAGGTATTGAATGCCGGCTTTCTCCCAAGGCCTCGAAAAGGCGCTGCACCAGGCGCTGACGCTCGCCAATGAGCGCCACCACGAATATGCAACGCTCGAACATCTGCTGCTCGCGCTGATCGACGACAACGAAGCGGCCGCCGTCATGCGCGCCTGCAATGTCGATCTCGACGAACTCAAGCAGACCGTACTCACCTATATCGACACCGAGCTCGACAATCTCGTCACAGGTTATGACGAGGATTCCAAGCCGACTGCGGGATTCCAGCGCGTCATTCAGCGCGCTGTCATCCACGTGCAGTCGTCGGGACGCGAGGAAGTGTCGGGCGCCAACGTGCTCGTCGCCATCTTCGCCGAGCGCGAAAGCCATGCCGCCTATTTCCTGCAGGAACAGCAGATGACCCGTTACGACGCGGTCAACTACATCTCGCACGGCATCGCCAAGCGTCCTGGCGCCACTGAGGGTCGCACGCCGCGCGGCACCGACGAGGAACAGCACGGCACGAACAACGAAGCGGGCGAAGAGACCGGCAAGGGCAAGAAGCAGCAGGACGCGCTGACGGCCTATTGCGTCAATCTCAATGCCAAGGCGCGTGCAGGCAAGATCGACCCGCTGATCGGCCGCGAGTCGGAAATCAACCGCACCATCCAGGTGCTGTGCCGCCGTTCCAAGAACAACCCGCTTTATGTCGGCGATCCGGGCGTGGGCAAGACGGCGATTGCCGAGGGCCTCGCCAAGCGCATCGTCGAAGGCGATGTTCCCGAGGTGCTCGAGGATGCCACCATCTTCGCGCTCGACATGGGCACGCTGCTGGCTGGCACGCGTTACCGTGGTGATTTCGAAGAACGCCTGAAGCAGGTCGTCAAGGAACTCGAGGAGTATCCGGGCGCGGTGCTGTTCATCGACGAGATTCACACCGTCATCGGTGCGGGTGCGACGTCGGGCGGTGCGATGGATGCTTCCAACCTGCTCAAGCCAGCGCTGTCGTCGGGTGCCATCCGCTGCATCGGCTCGACCACCTACAAGGAGTTCCGCCAGTTCTTCGAGAAGGACCGGGCGCTCGTCCGTCGCTTCCAGAAGATCGACGTCAACGAGCCGACGGTCGACGACGCCATCGAGATCATGAAGGGCCTCAAGCCTTATTATGAGGACTTCCACAAGGTGAAGTTCACCAACGAGGCGATCAAGGCCGCGGTGGAGCTCTCGGCGCGTTACATCAATGACCGCAAGCTGCCCGACAAGGCGATCGACGTGATCGACGAGACCGGTGCGTCGCAGATGCTCCTGCCGGAAGGCAAGCGCAAGAAGACCATCGGCATCAAGGAAATCGAAGCGACGATCGCGACCATGGCGCGCATCCCGCCGAAGACGGTCTCGGCCGACGACGAGAAGGTGCTGGCAGGCCTCGAGGTCGAACTGCAGCGCGTCGTCTACGGTCAGGATACGGCGATCACCGCCCTTACCTCGGCGATCAAGCTGGCGCGTGCCGGCCTGCGCGAACCTGAGAAGCCGATCGGCTCCTACCTGTTCTCGGGCCCGACCGGCGTCGGCAAGACCGAGGTGGCAAAGCAGCTTGCTCTGTCGCTTGGCGTGGAGCTGATCCGCTTCGACATGTCGGAGTATATGGAGCGCCATACGGTCAGCCGTCTGATCGGTGCGCCTCCCGGCTATGTGGGCTTCGATCAGGGTGGTCTTCTGACCGACGGCGTCGACCAGCATCCGCACTGCGTGCTGCTGCTCGACGAAGTCGAAAAGGCCCATCCCGACCTGTTCAACATCCTGTTGCAGGTCATGGATCACGGCAAGCTTACCGACCACAACGGCAAGCAGATCGACTTCCGCAATGTCATCCTGATCATGACCACCAATGCGGGTGCGTCGGATGCGCAGCGCGCGGCGATCGGATTTGGGTCGACCAAGCGCGAGGGCGACGATGTCGAGGCGATCAACCGGCTATTCACGCCGGAGTTCCGCAATCGTCTCGATGCCATCATCCCGTTCGGCTCGCTGCCGGTGCCGGTGGTGCATCAGGTCGTGCAGAAGTTCGTCATGCAGTTGGAGGCGCAGCTTTCCGAGCGTGGCGTTACCTTCGACCTGTCGCCGGATGCCATCGCCTGGCTGGCCGAGAAGGGTTACGACGAGCGCATGGGCGCGCGGCCGCTCGGCCGCGTCATTCAGGAGCACATCAAGAAGCCGTTGGCTGACGAAGTGCTGTTCGGCAAGCTCAGGAAGGGCGGCACGGTGCGCGTCACCGTCGAGAAGAAGGAAACCGGCGAGTCCGGCCTGAAGCTCGAGACGCTTGCCGACGAAGTGCCGGTGAAGCCAAAGAAGGAAGATCCGGCCGATCGTCCGAAGCTCAAGAAGGCACCAGCCAAGAAGCCGGTCGCCAAAAAGGTGGTGGCGGCAAAGCCGAAGTCGGAGCCGAAAGGCAAGGACGGTGGCAAGCGCAGCCTGGTGCCGCAACTGCCGCGCAAGAGCTGACCGACGTCGGCCCAGACAAACAAAAGCCCCGGTTCGCCGGGGCTTTTTTGTTCATCATGGTGGCCGAATGGGCAAGGGGATGGAAAGTCGGAGTGTCTATGCCACCACGGCGCTTTCTACCCTGTTCCGGCCGAGTCGCTTGGCCTGGTACAGCCAGCCGTCGGCATCGCAGATCATCTCTTCGGCGCTGATCGATCCGCCTCGTTCCGTGGTGATGCCGATGCTGACCGTCGCGCGTGTGCAGGGCGAGGTGAGGTCGGTGGTTTCGACAGCCGTGCGCAGGCGCTCCGCCAGCACCGCTGCGTCGCCGGCATTCAGGTCCTGGCAGATGGCCACGAATTCCTCGCCGCCATATCGGAACAGCCGGTCGCCGCTCCTCAATGCCCCGGCCAGCGCACGCGCCACATCCTTCAGCACCTTGTCGCCGGTGACGTGGCCGTATTGGTCGTTGATGCTCTTGAAGTGGTCGATGTCGATCATCAGCAGGCTGACCGGTTTGCGGTCGGTCAGCGCCCGGTCGATGAGCGACTGTGCCACCGCCTCGAACTGGCCGCGATCGCTGATGCCGGTCAGCTTGTCGACGCCGGTACGCTGCAGCAGCTCCTCGTAACGGTGGCGGAAGGTAAGGCGGTCGAAGACCTTGAGCAAGGGCTCGGTGCCTGCCGGAAGCGGCTTGGTCTCGACATAGCGCAGGTAGGCGACCAGCAAGGCGCTGTAGAGGGCGGCGGCGCCCATCTTGGCGATCCAGCCGCCATAGAGCGCGCTGATCGGCACGCCGGAAACCAGGTGCAGGCCGATGAAGAACATCACCTGGTCGAAGCTGAGCACGATCGCTGCGCTGAGGAAAATGCGCTTGAACAACGTGTTGGCGATGCGCTGCCCGAGCTTTTCGTAGATCAGGATCAGGGCGATGCTGTCGAGGAACAGCAGCGCCGTTCCCCAGATCATCAGGATTCCCATATCGTCGAGGAAAGTGAGATCCGGCCGATAGCCCGGCAACTCGGCGACGCTGCCGTAGAGGCGCAGGATCAGTGCCAGCACCACCATCAGGCAGTTGCCGACCAGCAGGCCGTAGATCGGCTGGCGCACGGTCTCCGCGTCCTCCTTGATGTAGAGCAGGAGGAACATCATCAGCTTGCCGGAGAACATCACGGTCGAGCCGGGCGAGATGAGGCCGAAGGGCAGGGGCAGGAAGAAGACCGCGGCGAGATATGTCTCGAGGAAGTGCATCACGCCCAGCACGCAGACGAAGATGCCGATGCCGAATTTGTGGCGCGAATGGAAGACGGCAGCCATGGTGACGAAGTAGATCAGTGCCTGCACTGCGAGCAGAAACGTGCCGGTCATGATGTCTTCGCTCCCCTATGGGACCTGTCTAGCGAATGAGACTAGGCAAGTGGTTAACGGGCTCTCAAAGGAATCCAATTCTTCCCCAAATTTGATGAGCAATTTGCGCGGCTTGGGCACGGCGCCGCGATCGTTGCGCCAATGCGGCCGTGCCGCTGACTTGAACGGTCCGGCGTGATATGCGCGGACCTATGCCCGCCGAAGAGATCTTACCCGCATCGACATCAGCTTCGCGCCGCCGCTGGTACCTGCGCGGCGCGCGCATGGCTTTCTCGGTGCCGGGGCTTATCCTTGCCAGTGCCTTCATCGGATTTGCCGGGCTCGCAAAGGAAGCAGGGCTGACGCTGGCCCAGACCGTCTTCATGGTCGGCATGGTCTGGGCATTGCCGGCCAAGGTCGTGCTGATCGGCGCGATCCTGTCGGGCGCTTCGCTGCCGGCTGCTGCCTTTGCCGTTGCGCTGTCCTCGATCAGGCTGGCGCCGATGGTCGTGGCGCTGGTGCCGGAAATGCGTGGTCCGAAGACGCGGCGCTGGGTGCTCTATTTCCTGTCGCATTTCGTGGCCGTCACTTCATGGGTGCTGGCCATGGAAAGGCTGCGCGGCGTGCCGCGAGACATGCGCACCAGCTACTATGCCGGCCTTGGCTCGACGCTGGTGCTGGCCAACATGGTTGTCGTGGCGGTGGTCTATGTGCTCGCCGACAGCATGCCGCCAGCTGTCTCAGCCGCGCTCTTCATGCTGACGCCGATGTATTTCCTGACGTCGCTGTGGGGCTCGGCGCGCGAGCGGGCAGGGCATGTGGCCATGGTGCTCGGCATCGTGCTGGGCCCGCTCCTGCATGTGGTGGTCCCGGGCTTCGACCTGCTTGGCGCCGGATTGGTCGGCGGGGGCATTGCCTTCGCTTTCCACAAGCTGTCGCGTCGGAGGGCTTCGGCATGACCTTCCATGCGATCGACGCCTGGTGGTGGCCGTTCCTGTTCATCCTCGTCGCCGGCTGGCTTGCGACCGACGCCTGGCGCTTTCTCGGCGTCTATCTCGGCGACCGCATCGGCGAAGATTCCGATCTGCTGGTGCTGGTCAGGGCACTCGCCACGGCCCTGGTTGCCGCCGTCATCGGCAATCTGATCGTCTTCCCGAGCGGCGAGCTGGCGGACACATCGTTCGCGCTGCGCCTTGCGTCCGCGGCGATGGGCTTCCTTGCCTATCTGTGGCTCGGCCGGAAGGTGCTGGTGGGGATCGTTGTGGCGGAGGTGGTGCTGCTGGCGGGAATGGCTTTCAATTTCTAACCGTTCGCGGCGCCCCGCCTCTTTACGTGGACTTAACGCGGGGAGGGCAATGGTCATGTCGTCTGGAAGGGCGACCCATGGCATTTCATCCGATTGAACGGCTTATCTTGATGATCGTCGGTGCATTCGTCGTCGTCGACGGATTCCTCGCATGGTGGAAAGGCATTGGCGTTTCGGCCAATTTCTTCGTTTTCTCACTGGGTTCCGGGCTCTTGTTTATCGCCCTTGGCCAAGTCTATCGCCGTTGGCGTGACAGCGAGCGCATTGCGCTGACAACCCATGTCATCGGCCTTTTCATCCTGTTCTCAATGGTCGGTTCTCTGTTCAATGTGCTGCTTTTGCCGCGGCCAACGGCACCGATTGATGCCATGCTCGTTCGAATTGACGCGTGGCTCGGCTATTCTTGGCCAGCCCTGTGCGCATGGATTGCTGGCTATCCCTTCCTGAATTCTGTGTTGCGCATTGTCTATCAGCTGACTTTGGTTCAGCTGTTCGTTGCCTTTGTGGTGCTTGGAATGTTGCTCGATCGCAGGCGGCTGCATGCCGGCGCGCTGGCCTGGTGCTAGCGGCAATCGCCGGGATATTGTGCTGGGCGATGTTTCCATCTGGCGGTGCTTCCGCCTATTGGACGTTGGCGCCGGAGATCGACCGTGTCGTTCGACCGATCGTCAGCTCCGAATACGGGGCAGTGCTCTACCGCCTCTATGAGGAGGGTGTTCCTCACATTGATTCCTTGCAGGTAACCGGGCTTATCGGCTTCCCATCGTTTCACACGGTCATGGGCCTGGTGTCGTTGATCGCCGTATGGCCTTACCGCGTTATTCGCGTTGTCCTGCTGGTCGTGAATGCGCTGCTGGCGCCAGCCATCCTTATCCATGGTGGGCACAATCTGGTCGACGTCATTGCCGGCGTGTTCATATCCATCGTTGCCTGGCGGGCCGGCCTGGCAGTGTTCGATGCGTATGAACGTGCGTCCTCGCAGCAAGCGGGAGTATTCACACAGGGGCAGGCGGCACGCGCCTGACGGACGGAACATCGGCGCGCCCGACCTTGCCCGACGCCGTGGATATTTGGATTTCGTCGGCCAGCGAAGTCCGGCCTAGCCGCGAGCCAAAACTGCTCGCAGTCTATCGGCATTGGCCGCCAGCACCTCGGGCTTCTCCATTTGGCCGGTATGCGGCTTGAGCGCGACGTCTTCGAAGCGCGGCAGCACGTGGACGTGCAGGTGATAGACGGTCTGGCCGGCGGCCGGTTCGTTGAACTGCATGATGGTCACGCCGTCAGCCTCGAAGGCTTCCTTGGCGGCGTTTGCGACCTTCTGGACGACGGCCATCAGGTGGCCGAGTTTCGCCGGGTCGGCGTCGAGCAGGTTGCGCGACGGCGCCTTGGGTACGACCAGCGTATGGCCGGTGCCTTGCGGCATCACATCCATGAAGGCCACGACCGCGTCATCCTCATAGACCCGATGTGAGGGGATTTCGCCACGCAAGATCTTGGCGAAAATGTTGTTTGGATCGTACGCGCCGCTCGACATGGCCTATCCCGTTTGATGCGATTTCGTGGTGGATGTTTCGGCGCTGGCGGACGGAACGTCAAGCCAGGGCGGGCCGAGAGGAGCGACGTTGAACTACATCTATCTGATCGTGGCGGTGGCTTTCGAGGTCGTGGCGACTTCCGCCCTCAAGGAAACCAATGGCTTCACCCGGCTTGTTCCGTCGGTGATCGCGCTCGCCGGCTATGCCTGCGCTTTCTATTTCCTGTCGCTGGTGCTGCGTACAGTGCCCGTCGGCATCGTCTATGCGCTGTGGTGCGGCGCGGGTATCGTCTTCATCACTGGCATCGCGTGGATCTGGTTTCGCCAGGCGCTCGACCTGCCGGCGCTGATCGGCATCGGCCTGATCATGGCCGGCGTCATGGTCATCAACCTGTTTTCGAAGTCGATTGCGCACTGACCGGCGTCAGCCGCGGCGGAACGGGCCATGGTCCTCGAGATACTCGCCGATCTCGGCAACTTCCCGCCGTTCCCGCTTGAGATAGTCGGCGATCGCCCGGCGCAGGCCGGGGTGGACGATGTAATGGGCCGATTGCGTCGTCACCGGGCGATAGCCGCGCGCCAGCTTGTGCTGACCCTGCGCGCCGGCCTCCACGACCTTCAGCTTGCGTTCGATGGCGAAATCGATGGCCTGGTGGTAGCAGACCTCGAAATGCAGGAAGGGATGGTCTTCGATGCAGCCCCAGTTGCGGCCGTAAAGCGTGTCCGAGCCGATGAAGTTGATGGCGCCGGCTATGTAGCGGCCACCCCGTTTTGCCATCACCAGCAGGATGTCGTCGGCCATGCGCTCGCTGATCAGCGAAAAGAACTTGCGGTTGAGATAGGGGCGACCCCATTTGCGGCCGCCGGTGTCCATGTAGAAGGCAAAGAAGTCATCCCAGACGCTTTCAGTCAGGTCACGGCCGGTCAACCGTTCGATCGAGATGCCGGCCTCGAGCGCCTGGCGCCGTTCCTTCTTCAGGTCCTTGCGCTTGCGTGATGCCAGCGTCGCCAGGAAGTCGTCGTAGGACGAATAGCCTTCGTTGAAGAAGTGGAACTGCTGGTCGGTGCGGCGCAGGAAGCCGGTAGCCTCCAGCGTGTCGATTTCGCCCGGCTCGGCAAATGTCACATGCGCGGAGGAGACACCGACGCCTTCAGCCACGCTGCGCAGCGCCGTCGCAAGCGCTGCCCTGGTTCTGGGGGCGTCGGTTCCGGGGACGGCCAGCAGGCGAGGGCCAGTGGCCGGTGTGAACGGCACCGAGGCCTGGAGCTTGGGGTAGTAGCGGCCGCCGGCGCGTTCGAAGGCATCCGCCCAGCCATGGTCGAAGACATATTCGCCCTGGCTGTGGGACTTGGCGTAGCAAGGGAGTGCGCCGAGAAAATTGCCGTCAGCTGTTTCCAGCCGGAGGTGATGTCCCTGCCAGCCGGTCTTTGCGACGGCGCATCCAGACGTCTCGACGATCGTCAGAAAATCGTATGAAACGAATGGGTTGTAAGGTGTATCTGAGGTTTTCGAGGTGCCGGCGAGCCTGTTCCATTCATCGCGGCTGAACTCGCTGATGCTTGAAACGACTCGGACGGCGTAACCGCCATCCGCCTGCTTCGCCCCGGCATCGCTCGTATTGCTCATGCCCAGTTACTTACGTTCGAAAGCCGCCTTTACAAGACCTCACGCCACCGGCGTCGCATCGGGGTCGAAACCCTCGAAGGTCATCTGGTCGGCATTGGCGAATGTCGCCTTGACCGCATCCTGATCGCGCACGGTCCAGGTGATGACCGGCATCGACAGCCTGTCGCGAACGAAGCTGATGAAGCGGTTGGGCAGGTGCGTCACGCTGTAGGATACAAACGAGATGTTGTGCGCCAGCATCGAAAAATGCGCCTCCAGCTCGTGATCCTGGTCGCCCCAGGCGGTGAGGCCTGCCGGGATGCCGGGCGCGTGCCGGGCAAAGTCGCGGATCAGCCAGTGGTCGAAGGACATGATAGCGACCTTGCCTTTGTAGTTGCGCAAGGCGGCACCCACGCGCTCGACGAGTTCGCCGTCATGCCCGGGGATGCCCTTGAGCTCGATCACCAGAGGCACGCGGCCATCGACCAGCTTGAGCAGTTCGGCAAGCGTCGGCGCGTGGTCGGCGGTGCCGCCGATGCGGAGCGCGCCCATCTCGGCGGCTGTCCGCTGCCAGATGTAGCCATCGGTGCCCGTCAGGCGCTTCAGCGTGTCGTCATGGAAAACGACGACGTCGCCATCCGCACTCAGATGCACGTCGCACTCGATGGCAAAGCCGCGGCTCGCCGCCCGCTCGAAGGCCGAGAGCGTGTTCTCCCAGCACGCCTTGTTGAGGTCGTGCAGGCCGCGATGGGCAATGGGGCGAGCGGTCAGCCAGGAAAGATCGGTCATGCTGCCGCTCACTCGGTCTCGATGATCGCTTCGATCTCGACCGCTGCATTCAGCGGCAACGAGGCGACGCCGACGGCCGAACGGGCATGCTTGCCGCGCTCGCCGAGTGCGGCGACCAGGAAGTCGGACGCGCCGTTGGCGACCAGGTGCTGCTCGGTGAAGTCGGGCGTGGAGGCAACGAAGACTGTGATCTTGACGATGCGGCGGATCTTTTCGAGGTCGCCAAGCGCTGCCTTGGCCTGGGCCAGGATGTTGATCGCACACTGCTTGGCGCCATCCTTGGCGGCTGCCGTGTCGACGTCGCGGCCGACGAGGCCGGAGGCGATGAGCTTGCCATCCTTGAGCGGCAGCTGGCCTGCGGTGAACACATAGCTGCCGGTATTCATGAACGGCACGTAGTTGGCTGCGGGTGCGGCGGCGGCCGGCAGCGTCACGCCGAGATCGCTCAGCCGCTTTTCGATTGTTTCGCCCATCGTCTTTCCTTATCTCTGAGTCTCGGGTCGTAGGTGAGGTCGCGCCGAAAGTGCTATTTTTGCCTCGCTTCCGCCACGACTTTTTTTATGGTGGACCATCATTCCCAGCGGCCTGTCACGGCCGCGCCGATCGGAGCATCGTGTATGCGCGCAACGCGCCTTGCTGTACTTGCCACCCTTTCCGCTTCGGCACTTGGCCTTGTGCCCGCTTTTGCTGCGCCCGTGCTCGCTCCTCACCGCGCAGTCTACGATCTGGTGCTCGACCAGGCCTCGGATCGCTCGGGGATAACAGGCCTCACCGGCCGCATGGTCTACGAGTTCAACGGTTCGGCCTGCGAGGGCTACACGGTGAAGTTCCGCTTCGTCACGCAGATCGCGACGCAGGAAAACACGCGCCTGACCGACCAGCAGACGACGACGTTCGAGGACGCTGAGGGCAAGACCTTCTCCTTCGTCACGAAGTCCTTCGTCGACCAGAGTCTCGACCGCGAGGTCAAGGGCACGGCGACGCGCGATACGAACGGGGTGAAGGTCGACATTGAAAAGCCGACGCCCGGCACCGTCGATCTCGCCAGGACGCAGTTCCCGACCCAGCATCTGGTGGAGCTCATCGACAAGGCAGAGAAGGGCGAGACCTTCTATGAAACCAGCCTGTTCGACGGTTCCGAGGATGCCGACAAGGTGATGACCACCACAGTCATCGTCGGAAAGAAGGCCGAGGCGCCGAGTGGCGACCCGGAGCTTCCGGCGCTGGCAGGGTTGGCCAAGGACAAGTACTGGCCGGTCGACATCGCCTATTTCGACGAGAGCAAGGGCAGCGGCGAGGAAGTGCCGGAATACCGGATCAGCTTCAAGCTGCACGAGAACGGCCTGACGCGTGACCTGGTCATGGACTACGGCGACTTCTCCATGACCGGCAAGCTGGTCAATCTATCGCTGTTCCCGGTGCCGCAGGGCAGCTGCAAGAAGTAGGCGGCGCGTGGCTGTTTATGTCGACGCGGCGATCTGGAAGTGGGTGGGCCATCGCTGGTGCCACCTGCTGGCCGACGATGTCCATGAACTGCACCGTTTTGCCGCCCATCTCGGGCTGAAGCGCTCCTCCTATCAGGGGCCGCCCAAGACCTCCGCTCCTCACTATGACATAACCGGTTTCGAGCGCGACCGGGCCGTGAGGCTCGGCGCCGTCGAGTGCAGCCGCGAGGAGATCGTGGCGGTGTTCCGCCGGGTGCGCGTGCGCAACTTCAAACGCCGCGAGCCCAGGCCGGTGGAAGATGCCGTGCAGGAAGAGCCGGGCATGTCGCGCTGGGCAGCCGGCAGCTGAGCTGCCCCGGTCGCGGGAATCGCTCCCGGATTTCGCGGCGGCGGTTGGCGGTGCCGGTGCGACAGGATTGCCCATGTCGCGGTGTCGAGGTGCAGAACGCCTTGTTTTCCGCCGATATCGACCCGGTCTCGGGGTTGCGCTCGCCAGGCAATACGTCTATATGCCGCCGCATTCCACACACGGACTTTGGTTTCTGCCCGGGAGAAATCCGGCCGAGACCGCCCGGTGGCGTTTCGAGCACTTCAGCGAAAAGCGTCATGGTCCGTGGAGGCTAACCGGAAAAGGACATAAAGATGGCATTGCCTGATTTCAGCATGCGCCAGCTTCTCGAAGCTGGCTCGCACTTCGGCCACCAGACCCACCGCTGGAACCCGAAGATGGCGCCCTATATCTACGGCGCCCGCAACAACGTTCACATCATCGACCTGTCGCAGACGGTTCCGCTGCTGCACCAGGCCCTGAAGCAGGTTTCCGACGTCGTGTCGCGCGGCGGCCGCGTGCTGTTCGTCGGCACCAAGCGCCAGGCTTCGGACATCGTTGCTGACGCTGCCCAGCGTTCGGCTCAGTATTACGTCAACTCGCGTTGGCTCGGCGGCATGCTGACCAACTGGAAGACGATCTCGAATTCGATCCAGCGCCTGCGCAAGCTCGACGAGCTGCTCGCTGGCGAAGCCCATGGCTTCACCAAGAAGGAGCGCCTGAACCTCGAGCGCGAGCGCGAGAAGCTGGACAAGGCCCTCGGCGGTATCAAGGACATGGGCTCGACCCCTGACCTGATGTTCGTGATCGACACCAACAAGGAAGCGATCGCCATCCAGGAAGCCAAGCGTCTTGGCATTCCGGTCGTCGCAATCATCGATTCGAACTGCGATCCGGACAAGATCGACTTCCCGATCCCCGGCAACGACGACGCTGCCCGCGCGATCCAGCTTTATTGCGATCTGATCGCCAAGGCCTGCATCGACGGCATCGCTCGCCAGCAGGGCGCCCTGGGTGTCGACATCGGCGCCTCGGCCGAGGCTCCGATCGAGCCGGCCCTGGACAATACCGCTTCGGGCGAAGCCCAGGCTTGATATCACGAAGGCCGGGAAACCGGCCTTCCTTTCTGGATCGGGCGCATACCTCGCGCCGGCGTCAGGCGCATCATCGAACCCTCGGTGGTGCGCCAGCGCATTTCAAAGCAAAGAGGCCACAATGAGCATTTCGGCAGCACAGGTTAAGGAACTCCGCGAACTCTCGGGCGCGGGCATGATGGATTGCAAGGCCGCTCTGGCCGAGACCGGCGGCGACATGGAAGCTGCCGTCGACTGGCTGCGCAAGAAGGGCATCTCCAAGGCCGACAAGAAGGCCGGCCGCACGGCCGCCGAAGGCCTGATCGGCGTTGATGCCGGCGTGCGCGAAGCCGTCGTTGTCGAGGTCAACTCCGAGACCGACTTCGTTGCTCGCAACGCGGCTTTCCAGGAGATCGTCAACAACGTCGCCAAGGTTGCGCTTGCTTACGGCTCCACCGAGGCTGTTGCTGCGGCCAAGTATCCGGGTTCGGACAAGTCGGTCACCGACACGATTAAGGACGCTGTCGGCACCATCGGCGAGAACATGAGCTTCCGCCGTTCGGCCAAGCTTTCGGTTTCGGAAGGCGTCGTTGCCACCTACGTCCATAACGCCGTTGCCGACAATGTCGGCAAGCTCGGCGTGCTGGTTGCTGTCGAGACCGCCGGCAACCACGATGCCGCTCGCGCCTTCGCGCGTCAGGTCGCCATGCACGTTGCCGCGACCAACCCGCTGGCCCTGACCCCTGACGAGGTCGACGCCACGCATGTTGAGCGCGAAAAGGCGATCTTCGCCGACCAGGCCCGCCAGTCGGGCAAGCCGGAAAACATCATCGAGAAGATGGTGGAAGGCCGCATGCGCAAGTTCTACGAGGAAGTCGTGCTGCTCAAGCAGGCTTTCGTGCTCAACCCCGACCTGACGGTCGAGGCAGCCCTCAAGGACGCTGAGAAGCAGATCGGCGCGCCTGCCAAGATCACCGGCTACATCCGTTTCGCGCTCGGCGAGGGCATCGAAAAGGAAGAGAGCGATTTCGCCGCTGAAGTTGCTGCTGCCGTAAAAGGCTAAAAAGTAGCGCTGCATCAAGCGCTTCCTGAGGATAGCCGAAGGGCGCCGCGTGACATCGCGGCGCCCTTCGTGTATCGGAACCCAAATTCAACAGCCGCGAGGAACCCATGACCGACAAGCCGCTCTACCGGCGCGTACTGCTTAAGGCGTCGGGTGAAGCCCTGATGGGCGAGCAGCATTTCGGCATCGACGTTTCTGTTGTCGACCGCATTGCCAGCGACATCGCCGAGGCGAGGGCGCTTGGGGTGGAGGTCGGCGTGGTCATCGGCGGCGGCAACATCTTCCGCGGCGTGGCCGTTGCCTCCAAGGGCGGCGATCGCGTCACCGGCGATCACATGGGCATGCTCGCCACCATCATCAATTCACTGGCTCTGCGCACGTCGCTGCACAAGCTCGGCGTCGATTCCGTGGTGCTTTCGGCCATTGCCATGCCCGAGCTATGCGAGAGCTTCTCACAGCGCCAGGCCACGGCCTATATGGACGCAGGCAAGGTCGTGATCTTTGCCGGCGGCACCGGCAATCCCTTCTTCACCACCGATTCGGCGGCAGCGCTGCGTGCGGCCGAGATCGGCGCCGACGCCCTGTTCAAGGGGACGCAGGTGGACGGCGTCTACTCGGCCGATCCCAAGAAGGACCCGACCGCGACGCGCTTCGAGCGCATCACGCATCAGGAAGTCATCGCCAAGGGCCTGTCCATCATGGATACGGCAGCGATTGCACTTGCGCGCGAAAACAACATTCCGATAATCGTCTATTCGATCCACGAAAAAGGCGGCTTCGGCGAAATATTGAAAGGTGGCGGCCGCTGCACGATTGTTGCGGACGCCTGACCATTGGAACGATGGCCCCGGACCCGGGACCAAGGAGACTGCTATGAGCACGGATTACAACGATCTTCAGCGCCGCATGGAAGGCGCCATCAACGCTTTCAAGCATGACCTCGCGTCGCTGCGCACGGGGCGTGCCTCGAGCAACCTTCTCGATCCGATCCATGTCATGGCCTATGGCTCGCCGATGCCGCTCAACCAGGTGGCGACCGTGTCGGTGCCTGAGCCGCGCATGATTTCAGTGTCGGTCTGGGACAAGTCGATGGTGGGTGCAGTCGATCGCGCCATCCGCGAGTCGAACCTCGGCTTCAATCCGATCGTCGACGGCACCAACCTGCGCATTCCGCTGCCGGAACTCAACGAGCAGCGCCGCAAGGAACTGGTCAAGATCGCCCACACCTATGCCGAGAATGCCAAGGTAGCGACCCGCCACGTGCGCCGCGACGGCATGGACGCGCTCAAGAAGGCAGAGAAGGATGGCGACATCAGCCAGGACGACCAGCGCGTCCAGTCCGACAAGGTCCAGAAGCTGACCGACGACACGATCAGCCAGATCGACAGCCTGCTGGCAGGCAAAGAAGCCGAGATCATGCAAGTCTAAGGCAGGCAACTCGCCTGTCCGAAAGCGAACGGATGACTACGCCCGCGCATGTCGCGATCATCATGGACGGCAATGGCCGCTGGGCAAAGGCCCGGGGGTTGCCACGCGTTGCGGGGCACAAGGCCGGCGTGGAAGCGCTGCGCCGCACCGTTCGCGCTGCGGCCGACCTCGGCATTTCCTGGCTGACGGTCTACGCGTTTTCTTCGGAAAACTGGTCGCGGCCGAAGTCCGAGGTCACAGACCTCATGGGCTTGCTCAAGATCTTCATCCGCCGCGATCTGGCCGAACTCCATAACAGCGGCGTGCGCGTGCGCGTCATCGGCGACAGGGCGACCTTGCAGCCCGATATCAGGTCCCTGCTGGAAGAGGCGGAGACGCTGACGGCAGGCAACGATTCGCTGACCCTGGTGATTGCGTTCAACTATGGCGGACGCGACGAGATTGCACGGGCGGCGCGAAAGCTTGCCGAAGCGGTCAAACGTGGCGACCTCGCAAGCGAAGACATCACGCCGGAACTCTTTGCCGAAGAGCTCGACACGTCGGGCATCCCCGATCCGGATCTGCTGATCCGCACCAGCGGCGAGGTCAGGCTTTCCAACTTCCTGCCCTGGCAGTCGGCCTATAGCGAGCTGGTCTTCCAGCCCTGCTATTGGCCAGACTTCACCAGGGAGCACCTGGCGGATGCATTGCGCGAATACACCGGCCGCGAGCGCCGCTTCGGCGGGCTAGCGCCGCGCGACGTTGCGCTGTGACGGCGGAACGCATGAGCAATCTCCAGATCCGTACGATTTCGGCAATTGTCCTTGCCGCTGCCGTCCTGCTGCTGACCTGGCTGGGCGGCGTGCCGTTCCGGCTGTTTTCGGCGGCGATCGTGCTCGGGATATTCTACGAATGGTCGCGCATGGCGCGTCCGAAGACGGAAGCCAGCTGGATGGCGGGGGCTCTCGGCTTCCTGCCTGAAGGATTGGTGCTGATCTTCGTCGGTGCGCTTGTCATCGGCATCCCTGCCTTTGCCTTGCTTGCCCTTACGGTGCTTTTTGCCGGGGTGCTCTGGAGTGCCGGGCGGTTGCGCGGCATTGGCGGCTGGGACGCGGCGGGCTTCGGCTATGCGGCCCTGTCCGGCCTGTCGCTGGCCCTGCTGCGTGGCGACGGCACATCCGGGCTGGTTGCGATCCTGTTTCTCTTCGCCGTGGTCTGGTCGACCGACATCTTCGCTTATTTCGTCGGCCGCAAGGTCGGCGGCCCCAAGCTCGCGCCGGCGATTTCGCCCGGCAAGACACGCAGCGGCGCTGTCGGCGGCGCCATCGGCGGCGTTGTCGCAGGCCTGCTGCTCGCAGGGGCGATGGGCATCGGCAATCTGCTTGTGCTCGGAGGCGTCGCGCTTTTGTTGTCGGTCGTCTCGCAGGCCGGCGACCTTTTCGAATCATGGGTCAAGCGGCGGCATGGCTACAAGGATTCCGGCTTCATCATTCCCGGTCACGGGGGCGTGATGGACCGGGTCGACGGGCTTGTCGCGGCGGCATTTGCCCTATACGTCATCGGCTGGCTGTCAGGTTCCGCCGATCATCCGGCGCATGGCCTGTTTCCTGCCTGATAGGTAGTCAGCCATGGTTGACGTCGGGACGTGCGGAGCGCACGGCGCCAAGTGGTTGAGGGCTTGATTTGAACGAGTATCTTCCCGCCTTCCTGAGCACCAACGGGCTTCTTCTCGGCACTATCGTGCCGTTCCTGTTCGTGCTGACCATTGTCGTCTTCGTGCATGAGATGGGGCATTATCTCGTCGGCCGCTGGTGCGGCATCGGGGTGAGGGCGTTCTCCATAGGCTTCGGCCCCGAGCTTTTCGGCTTCAACGACAGGCGCGGCACGCGGTGGAAGCTCTGCGCCATTCCGCTCGGCGGCTATGTCAAATTCGTCGGCGACATGAACGTCACCAGTTCGCCTGAAGGGGCCGAGGTCGACAATCTGAGCGAGGCCGAGCGCAAGGTCGCTTTCCACACGCAGCCGGTCTGGAAACGTGCCGCGACCGTCTTCGCCGGCCCGCTGTTCAACTTCCTGCTGACGATCGCGGTCTTCACCGTGCTGTTTACCGCCTACGGCCGTTACGTCATGGAGCCGACCGTCGCCGAAGTGCGCGCGGGCAGTCCGGCAGCCATTGCCGGCATCATGCCGGGCGACCGATTCGTCAGCGTCGACGGTACGCCTGTCGAAACCTTCTCCGATGTGCAGCGTCTCGTTTCGGGACGGGGCGGCGATCCGATCAAGTTCGTCATGCGTCGCGACGGCAAGGAAGTCGACGTGATCGCTGCGCCCGAAATGATGGAGCAGAAGGATGCGCTCGGCAATTCGGTCAAGGTTGCGGTTATCGGCGTCGTCAACAACGAGGAGATGGGCCAGCCGCGGCTGATCTCCTACAGCGTCGGTGGTGCCTTCGTTCAGGCGACATCGGAGACCTGGCACGTCATCGAGCGCACCGGCCAGTTTCTCCAGCGATTCGTCGTAGGTCGCGAAGACAAATGTCAGCTCGGTGGACCGGTGAAGATCGCGGACATGGCAGGCAAGGCAGCCAAGCTGGGCTTCGAATGGCTGATACAGCTTGTGGCTTTGCTTTCGGTCGGCATCGGTTTTCTCAACCTTCTGCCGATTCCGCCCCTCGACGGCGGCCACCTGGCGTTCTATGCAGTTGAGGCAGTCATCAGGCGCCCTGTTTCCGAAAGGGCGATGGAGGCTGTATATCGAGTGGGGATGATTCTCGTGCTGGCCTTTATGGGTTTCGTTTTCTGGAACGACCTGTTTGGCTGCTGAAATCATGAAGAAATTTAAGGCCGGCAAGGGGCTTGTTGAGGGTGCGTTTACCATCCGGGGCAGTATGCGTGACGCGAAAGTCACGCTCACTGGGGAAGTAAGCGCAAATTAACCAGAAGCCTTGCGTGTAGGGAAAATCCGGTTATTACGGTACGGGAAAATTACCGCGACGTCCGGTTTTCTCGCCGTGGGGACTTCGAGAAAAGGTTGTAAAGGCCGACTATGAAGGCAGCATTCAAGTTTGCGAGCGCCGCGTCCGCGGTGGCTCTGTCCGCAGCACTGGCCGTTCCCGGAGCAGTTGCTGTCCAGTTTGTTGCCGTGTCTGCCGCCGAGGCGGCGGTGGTCAACCGAGTCGAAGTGCGCGGCAACCAGCGCGTCGATGCCGACACGGTTCGCAACTACATCAACATCAAGCCCGGCAAGTCGTTCTCGAACAACGACATTGACGATGCGGTTAAGGCGCTGTTCGGCAGCGGCCTGTTCTCTGACGTGCGCATCAATCAGGTCGGTTCGACTCTGGTGGTTCAGGTTTCTGAATACCAGGTCGTCAACAACGTTCTGTTCCAGGGCAACAAGAAGCTGAAGGACGCCCAGCTCAACGGCGCCGTCCAGCTGAAGCCGCGTGGCGCCTTCTCACAGGCGACGCTTGAGTCGGACGCGCAGGCGATCAAGGACGCCTACAAGCGCGTCGGCCGCGATGATGTGACTGTCGGCACCAAGGTTATGGATCTCGGCGAGAACCGCGTGAACGTGGTGTTCGAGATCAACGAAGGCGGTCGCACCAAAATTGCTGCGATCAACTTCGTCGGCAACAATGCCTATGGCGACCGTCGTCTGGCCGACATCATCTCGACCAAGCGTTCGTCGTTCCTGTCGTTCATGCTGCGCGACGATATCTATGACGAGGACCGTCTGCGCGCCGACGAGGAAGCGCTGCGCCGCTTCTATTTCAATCACGGCTACGCCGACTTCCAGGTCGTTTCCGCCTTCGGCGAACTCGACGAGGCGACGAACCAGTACACCATCACCATCACGGTCGATGAAGGTCAGCGCTACACCTTTGGTGACGTGTCGGTCGAAAGCACGATCCCTGAGGTTGATGGCGCGACGCTGCAGTCGTTGGTCGAGACCCGCAAGGGCGACACCTACAATGCCAAGAACGTTGAAGATTCCATCATTGCGATCACCGAGAATGTCGCCGGCAAGGGTTATGCCTTCGCCAAGGTGACGCCGCGCGGCGATCGCAACTTCGAGAACCGCACCATCAACGTCGTCTACACGGTCGACCAAGGTGCCAAGGCCTATGTCGAGCGCATCGAGATCCGCGGCAACGAGCGGACGCGCGACTTCGTTATCCGTCGCGAGTTCGACGTTTCCGAAGGCGATGCGTTCAACCAGGTTCTCATCCAGCGTGCCAAGAAGCGCCTCGAGGCACTGAATTTCTTCGAGCGCGTCGAAATCTCGACGGCCCCCGGTTCGCAGCCCGATCAGGTGGTGCTGGTCGTCGATCTGATTGAGAAGTCGACCGGTGAGTTCTCGATCGGTGCCGGCTACTCGACCGGTGGCGACAATGCCGGGCCGTCTGTGGAGGGCTCGATCACCGAGCGCAACTTCCTTGGTCGCGGTCAGTTCATCAAGTTCTCTGCCGGCGGCGGCAAGAACTCGCGCGACTACAGCTTCTCGTTCACCGAGCCTTATTTCTTGGGACGCCGCATTGCCGCGGGCTTCGATATCTATCGTCAGACCCGCAAATATGATCACTACGATAGCGATATCACTGGCGGTACGATCCGTTTCGGTCTGCCGATCACGGACAATATTTCGACGCAGCTCGCGTACAATATTTCGCAGGAGAAGTACGACCTCAGCTGCGTTCCGACCCCTCCAGGAGGTGATTGCAACGTATCGCAGGCAATCATCAATGGTGTCGCGCAGAGCCCTTGGATCAAGTCGTCGGTCAGCGGTACGCTGGTTTACAACACCATCGATGACATGAAGAATCCGCGTAACGGCATCTACGCCAACTTCACGACCGAAGTCGCTGGCTTGGGTGGCGACGCAAAGTTTGCAAAGTTCACCGGTCGCGCCAGCTACTATCAGACTCTCTCCGAAGAGTTTGATATTGTTGGTCTCGTCTCTGCAGGTGGTGGTCACATCATCGGCTTCGGCAACGATGGCCTCCGGGTGTTCGACCAGTTCAAGAGCAGCGATCGCATGATCCGCGGCTTCGAATACAACGGTATCGGTCCACGTGATACAGCTACCGGCGAACATCTTGGCGGCACGACGTATTTCAATGCGTCGGCTGAAGCCCAGTTCCCGATCCCGGTGGTGCCCGAAAGCTTCGGTTTGCGTGGTGCGGTGTTCGCGGATGCTGCCACACTCTATGGCAGCAAGGTTCAGGGCGTGAATTTCGGTACGTCCAGTGATATGCAGCTGCGCGCTTCTGTCGGCGTCGGCCTGCTCTGGGCGTCACCCTTCGGCCCGCTGCGTGTCGACTATGCGATGCCGGTCAAAAAGCAGGACGGCGACAATACGCAGGAATTCAATTTCGGTATTTCGACCCGCTTCTAATTGCGCGGAACAATGCCTCCGGGCCCTTCGGGGCCCGGAAGCTTTTTACCGGCCCAGCTGGAACAGCATCACATGACGGATCCGGTGTTCTTTGTGCCGTCGCGCCTCTATCAGGTGGGCGAGGTGGCCGAACTGACTGGCGCCACTCTCGTCAATCCCGACCATTCCAGGATGGAAATTACGACAATCGCCTCCGCACATGAAGGTGGCGAGGGCGCACTTGTCTTTGTAGACGGAAAACGCAACGCGGCTTCGCTTGCGGCCTTGCAGGCGGTGGCCGTGCTCTGCACGCCCGATGTCGCGGACATGGTTCCCGAGGGCATTGCCGTGCTTGTCACGCCGCGGCCTCAGCAGGCATTCGCCCGTATCGGGCGGTTGCTCTATCCGGAGGCCGAGCGCCCCGTGGGTGTTACCGGCGAGACTGGTGTTTCTGCTCTTGCGCATGTCGATGCCAGCGCCCAGGTCGAAGCAGGTGCGACCATCGAAGCTGGTGCGGTGATCGGTCCGCTCGCGTCCATTGGCAGCGGTACTGTTATCGCTGCCAATGCGGTGATCGGGCGTTCGGTTCAGGTCGGCCGCGACTGCTACATCGGCCCGCATAGCTCGGTTCAATATGCCTTGCTGGGCAATGGCGTGATCATCCATGCGGGTGCACGGATTGGCCAGGATGGCTTCGGTTTTGCCGGAGGGCCGAAAGGCCCCGAGCGCGTGCCGCAGATCGGCCGCGTCGTCATCCAGGACAATGTCGAGATAGGTGCCAATTCGACGGTGGACCGCGGCGCCATGGCTGACACGATCATCGGCGAAAACACCAAGATCGACAATCTGGTCCAGATCGCGCACAACGTGCGGATCGGTCGCAATTGTGTCATAGCCGGACTTACCGGTATCTCGGGTTCTGTGACGGTCGGCGACGGGGTCATGATGGGCGGTGGCGTGGGCCTCGCCGATCATCTCACCATCGGCGCCGGAGCAAAGCTTGCAGCACGTAGCGGTTTCATGCACGACGTGCCCGCGGGCGAGGTCTGGGGCGGCTATCCTGGAAAGCCGATGAAGGACATGATGCGCGAGTTTGTGGCGCTCAAAAAGCTGGCCAAAGGCAAGGCGAAAGAGGGTGGACGAGATGAGTGAGCAGGCAACGACAACGCTTGAAGCGGTCGACATTCTTGGCCTGTTCAGGCTGCTGCCGCACCGCTATCCGTTCCTGCTGATCGATCGCATCGTCGATATCGATGGCGATGATTCCGCCGTCGGCATCAAGAACGTCACCTTCAACGAGCCACATTTCCAGGGTCATTTTCCCGGCCAGCCGGTGATGCCCGGCGTGCTCATCATCGAGGCCATGGCACAGACCGCCGGTGCGATCTGCCTGCGCCTGGTGATCGACGAAAGCCCTTCGCTGGTCTATCTGATGACCGTCGACGGCGCCAAGTTCCGCAAGCCGGTGGTGCCCGGCGACCAGATGCGTATCCATGTCAAGAAGATCAAGAAGCGCGGCAACATCCTGAAATTCGCCTGCGAGGCGCGTGTTGACGGCGCGACCGTCGCCGAGGCTGAAGTGGCGGCCATGATGGTGCCCAAGGAATAACAAGAACGCTTATGCAGACCGAAACTTTCATCCATCCTCTGGCCGTTGTCGAAGCCGGGGCCCAGTTGGGCATTGGCGTGCGCGTCGGCCCATTTTGCCATGTGAGCGCCGACGCCGTGCTCGGCGACCGGGTCGAACTGGTCAGCCATGTCTCGATCATGAACGCGACGACCCTGGGCGAAGGCACCAAGGTGTTCCCGCAGGCAACGCTGGGTGCGCCGCCGCAGAATAACAAGCACAAGGGTGGTCGCACGACGCTCATCGTCGGAAAGAACTGCACGATCCGCGAAGGCGTGACCATGCACACCGGCACCGATACCAGCCGCGGCGAGACCGTCGTCGGCGACAACGGCAACTACCTTGCCTATGCCCACGTCGCGCATGACTGCATCGTCGGCAACAACATCACCTTCGCCAATGGTGCGACGCTGGGCGGCCATGTCGAGGTCGGCAACAACGTCACCATCGGCGGCTTGACTGCGGTGCATCAATTCGTCCGCATCGGCGACAACGCCTTCATCGGCGGTTGCTCGGCGGTTGTCGGTGACGTCATTCCATTCGCCATTGCTGTCGGCAATCGCGCCAGCCTGCGCGGCCTCAATATCGTCGGCCTGCGCCGTTCGGGCCTGCCACGCGAGGAGATCCACCTGCTGAGGCGGGCCTACAAGACGATCTTCGACCGCTCGCACACGATCGCCGAGAATGTCGAGACTGCGCGCTCCGAATTTGGCTCCTCGCCCATCGCGATGAAGATCATCGATTTCATCTCCAGCCGCGGCAAACGACATTATGCCATGCCGCCCCTAAAGGGTGTTGTCGATGACGACGCCGATGACGAAGGCTAAAGGGCGTACGCAATTCGATCTCGGCGCTGCCGACAGGGTCGGCATCATCGCCGGTAGCGGCCGGCTTCCGGTCAATGTCGCCGACAGCCTCGTCGCTGCCGGCCACAGGCCCTACATCATCCGCATTGACGGCGAGACCGATCCAGGCACGAGCCTGGCGGAGCACGACGGCGAAACGCTCGCTGTGGAGCAGTTCGCCAACCTCTTTGCGCTGTTGAAGCGCCAGAAAATCACCCATCTCGTCCTCGCTGGTGGCGTTAGCCGCCGTCCGGCATGGAAAGCGATACGTCCCAGCATCTCGCTTCTTCGGATCTTGCCGCAGGCGCTTGCAGCGCTGACGCGCGGAGACGATGGCCTCCTGCGTATCCTGGTCAGCCTGATCGAACGCAGCGGCGTCAAGGTTGTCGGCGCGCACCAGATCGTGCCAAACCTTCTGGCGGTTGAAGGGCCGATGGGCACGCATGTACCGCAGCAAGGTGACTGGGCCGATCTCGATGCCGGCCTGGAGGCCGCGCGTGCCATAGGTGCGCTCGATATCGGCCAGGCTGCCATTGCCATCGGCGGTCGGGCCATCGCCCTTGAAGGCATTGAAGGCACCGACCTGCTGCTCAAGCGCGTGCGTGAACTGCGCGACAATGGCCGTATAGCCGGGCGCAAGCGCGGCGTTCTGGTCAAATGCGCCAAGCCGAACCAAGAGCTGCGCACCGACCTGCCGACCATCGGCCCTGCAACCGTCGATGCGGCACATGCGGCTGGCCTGGCCGGAATCGGCGTGGAGGCCAACCGCTCGCTGGTGCTGGATTACGGTGAACTGGTCGCAAGGGCCGACAGGCTCGGCCTGTTCGTCGTCGGGCTTGCGGACCAGGGGGCGCACAAATGACCTTGCCGGCGCTCAAGATAGCCGTCGTTGCCGGCGAGGAGTCGGGTGACCTTCTTGGCGCCGATCTTGTAGCTGCTCTGCGCCGCCTGAGCGGGCGTGAGGTACGTCTTGTCGGCATTGGCGGGCGCCATCTGCAGGAGCAGGGACTTACGCCACTCTTCGATGGCGGCGAGATCGCGCTCATGGGGCTCAGCGCCATCATCCGTGATCTGCCGCGGCTGATGCGGCGCATCGGCGAGACGGCGCGGTTCATCGCTGCCGAAAAGCCTGACTGTGTGGTGACCATCGACAGTCCGGATTTTTCGCTGCGCGTTGCGAAAAAGATCCGCGCACTCGATTCCGCGATCCCGATCGTCCACTACATTTGCCCCAGCGTCTGGGCCTGGCGCCCCGGCCGCGCCAAGGCGATGAAACCTAGTATCGATGAGGTGCTGTGCATCCTGCCGTTCGAACCGGCCGAGCTTGCCAGGTTGGGCGGGCCGAAGGGCACCTATGTCGGCCATCGCCTTGCCAGCGACCCCGGCGTTGCGCTGGCGGCTGCGATGCAGCTGACCGAGCGGGACCTTTCGCCTGAACGCGAAAAGACGCTTCTGCTGTTGCCGGGCTCGCGCCGTGGCGAGGTTCGCGGACTGCTCGGCGCCTTCGGCGAAACTGTCAACACCCTTCGTGCCCGCGGGCACCGCCTGCGCCTGGTACTGCCGACAGTGCCGCATGTCGCTGGTCTCGTGGAGGAAGGTGTCTCCAACTGGGCGCAAAAGCCGGAGATCGTGCTCGATCCCCGGCGCAAGTGGCAGGCCTTCGGCGAGGCGGATGCAGCACTGATCGCTTCCGGCACGGTTGCGCTCGAACTCGCGCTCGCCGGAGTGCCGATGATGTCGAGCTACAAGCTCGACCCGTTCATGCGTCTTGTCCAGCGCCTGATCACTGTGTGGAGCGCGTCGCTTCCCAATCTGATCGCCGACCGCCCCGTGGTCACCGAGGTCTACAATCAGTATGTGCGGCCCGAATGGATGGCGCGCCACGTTGAGGGACTTTTCTCCGACAGCGGCCTGCGTCGCTGGCAGAAGGACGGCTTTGCTGAAATTGCGCGCCGTATGGCAACCGAACGTCCCTCGGGCGAACTGGCAGCGGAAGCGGTTCTCAGCCACATCCGCAGCTAGCGTGCTACGCGTTCGTTCGCACCGGCAAAGCGCGGTTCGATACTTTCAGCCTCCGCACCGTACCTCCGACATCGCTGCCCGAGCGTCCGATCGATCGGCATGAACAAAAACGCCCGCCAAAAGGCGGGCGTTTGACGTTTCAGCTCGTCCGGATCAGCGCTTGGCGATCGGCACGTAATCGCGCTCGGGAGCGCCGGTGTAGAGCTGGCGCGGCCGGCCGATCTTCTGGCGCGGATCCTCGATCATTTCCTTCCACTGCGCGATCCAGCCGACGGTGCGGGCAAGCGCGAACAGCACGGTGAACATGGTGGTGGGGAAGCCCAGCGCCTTCAGCGTGATGCCCGAATAGAAATCGATGTTCGGGTAGAGCTTCTTCTCGATGAAGTATTCGTCGGTCAGTGCGATGCGCTCGAGCTCCATCGCCACGTCCAGCGTCGGATCGTCCTTGATGCCGAGCTCACCGAGCACTTCATGCGTGGTCTTCTGCATGATCTTGGCGCGCGGATCGTAGTGCTTGTAGACGCGGTGGCCAAAGCCCATCAGGCGGAACGGATCGTTCTTGTCCTTGGCGCGGGCGATGAATTCCGGGATGCGGTCGACCGTGCCGATCTCGGCCAGCATGTTGAGGGCGGCTTCGTTGGCGCCGCCATGAGCCGGGCCCCACAGGCAGGCAATGCCGGCGGCGATGCAGGCAAACGGATTGGCGCCCGACGAGCCGGCGAGACGCACGGTCGAGGTCGAGGCGTTCTGCTCGTGGTCGGCGTGCAGGATGAAGATGCGGTCCATGGCGCGGGCCAGAACCGGGTTCACCTTGTACTCCTCGCACGGCACGGCAAAGCACATGTGCAGGAAGTTGGCGGCGAAGTTCAGCTCGTTCTTCGGATAAACGAAGGGCTGGCCGATATGGTACTTGTAGGCCATCGCGGCGATCGTCGGCATCTTGGCGATCAGGCGGATCGAGGCAACCATGCGCTGGTGCGGATCCGAGATGTCGGTCGAGTCGTGGTAGAAGGCCGACAGCGCGCCGACGACGCCGCACATGACGGCCATCGGGTGTGCGTCACGACGGAAGCCGGTGAAGAAGCGCGACATCTGCTCATGCACCATGGTGTGGCGCGTGACGCGATAGTCGAAGTCGTCCTTCTGGGCCTTGGTCGGCAGCTCGCCGTAGAGCAGCAGGTAGCAAACTTCGAGGAAGTCGCCATGCTCGGCCAACTGGTCGATGGGATAGCCGCGGTGCAGAAGCACGCCGGCGTCGCCGTCGATGAAGGTGATCTGCGACTCGCAGCTCGCCGTCGACGTGAAGCCCGGGTCATAGGTGAAGGCACCCGTCGTGCCGTAGAGGGATGCGATGTCGATCACATCCGGCCCGACCGTTCCGCTTCGGACCTTGAACTCGTGAGTCTGGCCGCGGAATTCAAGTTTGGCGGTCGAATCTGTCATCGCATTCTCCTTAGTGCTCAGCCGCCGCAAGACGGCGAAATTTCAACAAGCAAACCCTTTGCCCGGAACGCTTGAACTTGCCTTCCAGCTTCCCCGCTGCTGTCAAATTGGCTTGTTGCCGCAATGTTGCACCGCAATAGCCTCATTTCAATGCAAAACTAGGAAAGCACTGCTGACCTAATCGATTTGATCGGAAATGCGGCCCAGACTTTCGTCGCGGCCTAGAACCTCCAATACATCGAACACCCCGGGAGAGGTGCTCTTGCCTGTCAGGGCGGCCCGTAGCGGCTGTGCCACAGCGCCCAGCTTCACATTCTCACGCGTTGCGAACTCACGGATCGCGGCTTCGGCGGAAGCTGCATTCCAGCCTGAGTCGACGGTGCTGAGGGCAGCATGCGCGCCCTTGAGGATGGCCTTTGCCGCGTCGTTGAGAAGGGTGGCTGCCTTCTCGTCTAGCGGCAGCGGACGCTGCGCAAACAGAAAGGCTGCGCCATCGGCCAGCTCAATCAGGGTCTTGGCACGCTCCTTCAGGCCGGTCATCGCCGCCAGCAGCTGCGCTTTCGTCTTGTCGTTGAGTCCGTCCGCCACGGTCGTGCCATTGGGCAGATAGGGCAAGGTTGCCACGAAGATGTCGAGCAGCTTGGCGTCGTCCATCTGGCGCATATGGACGCCGTTCAGCGCCTCCAGCTTGGCGAAATCGAAGCGGGCGGCACCCTTGTTGACGTCCTCGATCTCGAACCAGGCGATCATGTTTTCAATGCTCATCACCTCGTCGTCGCCGTGGCTCCAGCCGAGACGGGCGAGATAGTTGAGCAGCGCCTCGGGCAGGTAGCCCATGCCGCGATAGGCATCGACACCGAGCGCGCCGTGACGCTTGGACAGCTTGGCGCCGTCGGCGCCATGGATCAGCGGAATGTGCGACATCACAGGCACGTCCCAGCCCATGGCGTCATAGATGACGGTCTGGCGCGCGGCATTGGTCAGGTGATCGTCGCCGCGGATGATGTGGGTCACGCCCATGTCATGGTCGTCGACGACGACCGCATGCATATAGGTTGGCACGCCGTCCGAACGCAGGATGATGAAATCGTCGAGATCCTTGTTGGGGAAGCGCACGTCGCCCTGTACCCGGTCACGCACCAGCGTCTCGCCTTCCTGCGGCGCCTTGATGCGGATGACCGGCTTCACGCCCTCAGGCGCTTCCGACGGATCGCGGTCGCGCCAACGGCCGTCATAGCGCGGCGGGCGACCTTCGGCGCGGGCCTTCTCGCGCATCTCGTCGAGTTCGGCGGGCGTGGTGTAGCAATAATAGGCCTTGCCCATGCGCACGAGTTCCTCGGCCACTTCGCGGTGGCGCGGGGCGCGCTCGAACTGCGAGATGGGCGCACCTTCCCAGGTGAGTCCCAGCCAGGACAGGCCCTCGAGGATCGCGGCTGTCGCAGCATCAGTCGAGCGTTCGCGGTCGGTATCCTCGATGCGCAGCAGCATCTTGCCGCCGGTGTGGTGGGCATAGAGCCAGTTGAACAGGGCGGTACGCGCACCACCGATATGCAGATAGCCGGTGGGCGAGGGGGCGAAGCGGGTGACGACGGACATAGCAGATTCCAAGGATGCATGGCGTCGCCCGGCCGGAAGACCGGCGGCGCATGGCGTTTCGGTGGCGTTGATGTAGCATAGAAGGTCTGGGGCGCAAGAGGCAGGCCCGATGGGCGACCGGGTGCGGGAGGGGCAGGCCGGAGAAAGTCCGGCGGCGGAGATCAGCGAGCGCGACTTGCTGAACCCTCCGGCTGCGTTTCCGAATCTGATACCTGCGCCCGAGCGACCGCCCGACTTACCCGAAAATGCGACTGAGGCGGCCGCTGTTTCAACCTCATTGGCGCACGCCTGGGATCGGCTGCGGTCGACTGGACCGGATCTGGCCAAGAGGTTGCGAAGCGCTCGGATTCAGCTTGCCATCGAGACCGAACTCGAACGCGGTGCGGCATTCCTGTTCGTACCGGTTTTGCTCGCCCTGGGCGCGTTGATCTATTTCAATCTGCGTAATGAGCTCGATTGGCTGCCTCTCGTGGTGGCGCTGGCGATGTTGCTTGCGCTTTGCGCGCTGGCGCGGCCCCGCCGTGTCATTCATCTCGGGCTTGCGGCTGGAGCCTGCATGGTGTTCGGCCTGGCCGCCGCCAAGCTTGAAACCACGAGGATGGCGACGAAGATGCTCGGCGCCGAGGTTTCGACCACGTTGAGCGGGCGAGTTGTTGATATCGGCCATCTCGACAACGGACGGCTGCGCCTCACCATCGATGTGGTGACGACCGAGCGTCCCAGGCTGCGTTTTGCACCCGATAGGGTAAGGCTCGTCGCCCGCCGGGCGCCTGAAGGGCTGGTCGCCGGCTCCACAGTGCGGGGCTATGCCCGGCTCATGCCGCCGTCGGGGCCGGTGCGCCCCGGCAGCTATGACTTCTCCTTCGAGAGCTATTTCGACGGCATCGGCGCAAGCGGCTTCTTCATGAAGGGCCCGGAACTGATTGCCTCGACGAAAGAGCCGACGCTGGCGCAAGGCATGTTTGCCAAGGTCGGAAATGCCCGTGATCGTGTTGCCGAGCGCATCCGCCAGCGCATCGGCGGCGCCGAGGGCGAGATCGCGGCGGCACTGGTTGTCGGCGTGCGCGGCGGTATCCCCGAAGACGTCAACGAAGCCCTGCGGCGCACCGGGCTCTATCACATCATCTCGATTTCGGGACTGCATATGGCAATGGTCGCGGGCACGGTGATGTTTCTGATGCGTCTTGGCTTTGCCGTCTTCCCGGATTTCGCATCGCGGCATCCCGTCAAGAAATACGCCGCCGTCACCGCCCTGGCCGGCACCGCGGCCTATTTGTTCATCTCTGGCGCGGAAGTCGCGGCGCAGCGCAGCTTCATCATGCTGGCCGTGATGCTGACTGCGGTGCTGTTCGACCGCGCGGCGCTGACGATGCGCAATCTCGCCATTTCCGCAATCGTCGTCATTCTGGTGTCGCCGCATGAGGTGGTCGGGCCGAGCTTCCAGATGTCGTTTGCCGCCACGGCAGCCCTCGTCGGTGCTTATGGCTGGTGGTCCGAGCGCCGCGAGGAGCAGGCTCAACCTGTTGGTGAGCGCACATTGCGGTCGCGTACCTGGCACTGGGGCTTGAATGCCGTAATCGGCCTTGTCGCCACCTCCGTCATTGCCGGTCTCGCCACGGCCGTGTTCGGCGCCTGGCATTTCCAGCGTGTGTCGCCGCTCAGCCTGCTCGCCAATCTGGCGGTCATGCCTGTCGTCTCGGTGTTGGTAATGCCGTTTGCGGTGTTGGCCAGCCTTGCCATGCCGTTCGGACTGGATGGGCCGTTTCTCGATGTCATGGGCGCCGGATTGCGCGTCATGATCGTTATGGCCGAATGGCTTTCCGCCCGCTCGCCGCTGGACGCCGTGGGGTTGGTGTCGACTTGGTCGGTCATGCTGGTGACGACCGCGCTTGTGATCGCTGCGATGGCAACGACCTGGCTGCGCCTTGCCGCAGTGCCATTCGCCGTGGCCGGATTGCTGGTCATTCGCCTCGCGCCGACGCCGGATGTGCTCGTGGCCGAAGATGGGCGCCTCGTGGGTGTCGCCACCGACGATGGCAAGCTCGCGGTCAACCGGCCAAGGCCAAACCAGTTCACGTCAGACAACTGGATGCGGGCGTTGGCCATGGAAGAGCTGAGCAAGCCGGTGCAGGACCCGAAAAAGGCCGGAGCTGCGGCCCCACAGCCAGACGGCCTGCGCCTTGCGGCCGATCTGGAGAGCATGCCTGCGAACGGTCGGGCCGACGGCCCTGCGTTTACTGAGGACACCATCGAAACCGGAGCCGGTGGAAACGCCTTCCGCTGCTCGGCGGGCCTGTGCATGCTTCGACATCAATCCGGCGCGGCAATTGTGCATGTGCTCAATGCCGCTGCGGCGGGGCAAGCCTGTCGAACGGCGGCACTCGTCATTATCGACGACGCAACAGCAAAAGATGTCTGTGGCGAGCAGATTGCGACGGTGGTGACCAAGCGCGATCTGGCGCGCCTGGGCAGCGCCGCCATCTATCTGACGCCAGCCGTCGCAGGCGGCGCGCCGGTGCCGTCGGTCGAATACGCCATCGCCGAGCCCTACCGGCCATGGCATGCCCACCGCCAATTTTCCCGCGAGGCGAGGGGACTTGCGCCCTCCCGGCGGGACGCGGCGAAAGAACAGCCAGACATCGCGGCGACCGAATAGCCGCGGCAGGCAAGCGTGCCGCACATCGCAAGGTCCGGAACACAAGTGTCAGTATCTGCCGGAAAAACCCCGCAAAGCTTCCTGGAGCATTTCCACTTTCTTTCGAACCGCGAAAACGCCCACCCTCTTGGCTCTCAACAAAATCCGGACGGAAAACCGCTTCGTCTTCCGGGAGTTGCCCTAGTAGCGGCGGATCAGTCCGACGAGCTTGCCCTGCACCTTGACCCTGTCGGGCCCAAAGATGCGGGTTTCATAGGCGGGATTGGCAGCCTCCAGAGCGATCGAGGCGCCCTTGCGGCGGAAGCGCTTGAGCGTTGCCTCCTCGTCGTCGACGAGGGCGACGACGATTTCGCCGGGGCTCGCGGTACTGGCATTGCGGATGATGACTGTGTCGCCGTCGAAGATGCCAGCCTCGATCATCGAGTCGCCCTTGACCTCGAGCGCATAGTGCTCGCCGCCCATGATCATGTCTGGCGGCACCGAAATCGTATGCGTCCGGTGCTGGATCGCGTCGATCGGCACACCCGCAGCAATCCGGCCCATGACCGGAATGGCTATGGCCGAGACGGCATCGTCGTCGTTGCTTGCAGCGGCCGGGCGCGACGGCTCGGGCTTGCGGCCAAGCGACCCTTCGATGACGCTCGGCGAGAACTTCCTAGCAGCGTTGAGACCGGGCGCGATCGAGTCGGGCAGGCGCAGCACTTCGAGCGCGCGCGCCCTGTTGGGCAGGCGGCGGATGAAGCCGCGTTCCTCGAGCGCGGTGATCAGGCGGTGGATGCCGGACTTGGAGGCGAGGTCGAGCGCTTCCTTCATTTCATCGAAGGATGGAGGGATGCCCGCCTCCTTCAGCCGCTCATGGATGAACAGCAGAAGCTCATGTTGTTTGCGCGTCAGCATCGCCGCCCCCAAGGAATCGCGAGAAAAACAAACCCGGAACAAACACTATCTGTTCCAGTTGTGTTCCGCAACTGTTTAAATTTCGTGAAGGTTATCGGTGGGATTGTTCAGCGCAGCATCAACACCCGGCAGGCACTGCCGGATTCGGCCGGTTCCGCAAAGGGGCCGCGGATGACGGCGCAGTTGGCGTCGGCAAGCGTCCGGAGCATGGACGAATCCTGCACCGTGAACGGGGTGACGACGAGGCCATCGGGGGTCTGGCGCGCGACCGCGCGGACGAAATCCTGACGAAGGTCGTTGGCGGGCATCGGCGTGTCGAGCACGCCGTCCCTGATATCGGCGACGTGAGAGCGACCGCCCTGTTTTGCCAGCAGCGGCTTCAGGAAGATATGCGAGCAGATCAGGCTTGCGACCGGGTTGCCGGGCAGGCCGATGCAGCGTGTCTCACCAAGGCGGCCGAACATCAGCGGTTTGCCGGGGCGCATGGCGATCTTCCAGAACGAAAGATCCATGCCGAGGCCAGTCAACACGCCATGCACGAGGTCGTGGTCGCCGACGGATGCGCCGCCCAGGGTGATGATGACGTCCGCCTTGGCGTCGAGTGCTTTCTGCACCAGCCCGGAGATGGCGTCCGTGCTGTCGGCGGCGATGCCGAGGTCGAGCACACGTGCGCCGATCGAACGGGCAATTGCCGCGACGCCATAGGCGTTGGACGAGATGATCTGGTCGGGGCCGGGCGTGCTGCCGGGCAGCAGCAGCTCGTCGCCGGTGGCGATGATCGCGACCAGCGGTGCGCGTAACACTTCGACGTCGGGGTGGTTGGCGGAAGCGATCAGCGACAGGGCTGCCGGATCGAGCAGTCGGCCGGCGTCGAGGATCAGGTCGCCTTCGCTGAAGTCGAGGCCGCTGAGGCGAATGTTGCGGCCGGGATCTGTCGGTTCCAGCACCTCGACCGCGCCATTGCCGAGATCGCGCACGTTTTCCTGGATAACAACGGTGTCCGCGCCCGCGGGCACCGGCGCTCCGGTGAAGATGCGCACCGTCTGTCCTACGCTTACCGTCCCTGTGAATTGCCGTCCTGCCGGCGCCTGGCCGATGACCGAAAGCGTTGCCGGAAGCGTGGCGATGTCTGTTGCCCTGACAGCATAGCCGTCCATGGCGGAGGCGTCGAACGGCGGCTGGGTGCGCAAGGCGTGCAGCGGTGCCGCCAGAACGCGGTCGGCTGCCTCGTGCAGGGCAACCCGCTCCGTGCCGGTAGGTACGGCACCTTCAAGCAGGCGTTCGAGAGCCTCGGTGACCGGCAGGAGTGCCATCTTTATTCCGTCGCCTTGAAGTCGCCCGACTTGCCGCCGGTCTTTTCGATCAGCCGGATGCCTGAAATCACCATGCCGCGATCGGCCGCCTTGGCCATGTCGTAGATGGTCAGGCAGGCAACTGAGGCAGCCGTCAGCGCCTCCATCTCGACGCCGGTCTTGCCAGTGACGCGCGCAAGCGCGGTCACGCGCAGTCCGGGCAGGGTCTCGTCCGGCTCGATCTCGACCGTCACCTTGGTCAGCAGGATCGGATGGCAGAGTGGGATCAGCTCATGCGTGCGCTTGGCCGCCATGATGCCGGCAATGCGCGCTGTGCCCAGCACGTCGCCCTTCTTGGCGTTGCCGGAGAGGATGAGATCAAGCGTCTCCGGCCGCATGGCGATCGTGCCTTCGGCGATCGCCGTGCGCGTCGTTTCGGCCTTGTCGCCGACATCGACCATGTTGGCTTCGCCCGCGGCACCGATATGGGTGAGCGCCGCTGCCATGTCAGGCTCCAGCCGCTTGCTGCGCGCCTTCGAGCAGCAAGCGGGTCGCCGCCGCCACGTCGGACTGGCGCATCAGGCTTTCGCCGACGAGGAAGCTGCCGATGCCCGACTTCTCCAGCCGCAGACAATCGTCATGGGTGAAGATGCCGCTTTCGCCGACCAGAACGCGATCCGCCGGCACCATCGGCGCCAGCCGCTCCGACGTGCTGAGGCTCACCTCGAAGGTCCTGAGGTTGCGGTTGTTGACGCCGAGGAGCCGCGATTCAAGCTTCAGCGCACGCTCGGTCTCTTCTTCGTCATGCACCTCGATCAGGGCATCCATGCCGAGCTCGAAGGCGGTGTCCTCGAGGCGGCTGGCGTCGTCGTCGTTCAGGCTCGCCATGATGATCAGGATGGCGTCCGCGCCCCAGGCGCGGGCTTCGTAGACCTGGTAGGGCTCGAACATGAAGTCCTTGCGCAGCGCGGGCAGGGCGCAGGCCTTGCGCGCCGCAGTGAGGAATTCCGGAGCGCCCTGGAACGACGGCGTGTCGGTCAGGACAGAAAGGCAGGCAGCGCCGCCCTCGGCATAGGCCTGGGCCAGCGACGGCGGATCGAAATCGGCGCGGATCAGGCCTTTTGACGGGCTCGCCTTCTTGATCTCGGCAATCAGCCCGAAACGGCCATCTTGGCGCTTGGCTTCCAGCGCCTTGAGGAAACCGCGCGGTTTGTCGGCATCGCGGGCCTGCGCCTGGAGCTCACCGAGCGGCAGGCGGGCCTTGGCCGCCGCGATCTCGTCGCGCTTGTAGGCTTCGATGCGGCGGAGGATGTCGGCCATGGTTTTATCCGTTCGAGATGCCGACCAGCCGGTCGAGCACGGCGCGGGCGCGACCGCTGTCGATCGCATCGGCGGCAAGCTTGATGCCTTCGCCAATGGTTGCAGTCTTGCTGGCGACAACGAGGCCGGCGCCGGCATTCATCAGCACCGTATCGCGATAAGCCCCCTTGGCGCCCTCGAGCACGCCGCGCAACGCGGCGGCATTGTAGGTGGAATCGCCGCCGCGCAGCTCTTCGCGCGTATGCCTTGCGAGGCCCACCTGTTCGGGCGTCAGTGTGAAGGTCGAGATCTTGCCGTCGGCAAGGGCTGCGACGTGCGTCTCGCCTGTTGTGGTGATCTCGTCATAGCCGTCGCCGTGGACGACCCAGGTCGAGACGGCGCCGAGTTCCTTCAGAGTTTCGGCGACCGGAACGATCCATTCGGGCGAGAACACGCCGACGAGCTGGCGGTCGACGCCGGCCGGGTTGGAGAGCGGGCCGAGCAGGTTGAAGATGGTGCGCGTGCCCAGTTCGACGCGCGTCGCACCGACATGCTTCATCGCCGGATGATGCGCGGGCGCGAACATGAAGCCGACGCCGGCCTCATGGATGCAACGGCCGATGGCTTCGGGCGTAAGCTCGATATTGACGCCCAGCGCCGTCAGCACGTCGGCCGCACCTGTCAGCGACGACAGGCCGCGATTGCCGTGCTTGGCAACAGGCACGCCGGCACCGGCGATGACGAAGGCCGATGCGGTCGAGATGTTGACGCTGTGCGAACCGTCGCCGCCGGTGCCGACGATGTCGATGGCATTTGCAGGTGCGTCGACGCGCAGCATCTTGTCGCGCATCGTGGCGACGGCGCCCGAAATCTCGCTGACGGTTTCGCCGCGCACGCGCAGCGCCATCAGGAAGCCGCCAATCTGGCCGGGCGTCGCTTCGCCCGACATGATGATGTCGAAAGCCTCGCGTGCCTCCTCGAAGGTAAGCGGCGTTCCCGCTGCGACCTTGGCGATATGGGGCTTCAGAGCGCTCATCTTGCCGGTGCCGCGCTTGCCCGGGCCAGGGCCTGCTGGTTGACGGTGGCGCCGTATTCGGCCTGCAGCTGCTGCACCAGCTGGTCGAGCAGATCGTCCGACATGCCCGTGGCGAAGGACTTCTGCGCGTCTGCCGGAACCGTGCTGGCGTCGGCGCCGGCTGGCTCGAACACCTCGACGATCTTGAACAGAATCTGGCCGTCACCGGTCGGCGAGGGCACGATGCCGGTGCCGCCCTGGCCCATCTCGAACATGGCGGCAGCACCTTCGCGACCGAAGTCGGCGTCATCGGCCTCACGCTTCAGGCCGCGCTTGGTCTGCTTCTCGAGATTGAGCTCGGAGGCGATGGTGGCGAGGTCGGTGCCATCCTTGAGGCGCTTGGCCAGCTCGTCGGCCTTGTCCTTCAGGCGCTTTGCCGTTTCGGCGGCAGTCCAGTCGGCCACTACCTTGTCGTGGACCTCGTCGAGCGTGCGATCGCGTGCGGGCGTGATGTCGTTCACTTCGAAGAAGACGAAGCCGTTGGTGCCCACATTGAGCGGCTGGTTGTCGATGCCGGCTTCGGCTTCGAAAGCAGCCTGGATCAGGTTGCGGGAGTCCGGCACGGTGTTGACGACGGTGCCGTCAGGACGCTGGCCGGCACGGTCGATGGCGTCGATGGTGGTGACCTTGAGCTTCAGCTTGTCGGCAGCCGCCTGCATGGAATCGCCGCCGGCGCGCGCGTCTTCATAGGAATCGTGCACGTCGAGCAGGATGCGGTTGGCTTCCGCCAGCGCCAGGTCCTTGCGGATCTGGTCCTTGACCTCATCCAGAGGCTTGGTGGTCTCGGGCTTGATTTCGCTGACACGGACCAGCACCGGGCCGAAGGCACCCTGGACGACGTCGCTGACCTGGTTGGCCTGGAGCGCGAAAGCGGCTTCGGCTACCGCCTTGTCGGCGATCGTGTCCTTGGTCACGGTGCCGAGCGTAACGTCGGCTGCGGTCTTGCCCTGGTCTGCGACCACCTTGTCGAATGCCGCACCGCCCTTGATTGCGTCGGAGGCAGCCTTGGCTGCATCGGCGCTGGCGAAGACCAGCTGGTCGATCTTGCGTGTCTCGGCCGTGGTGAAGTGCGACTTGTTCTTGTCGTAGTCCTGGCGAACCTGCTCGTCGGTTACCGAGCCGAGGTCCATGATGTCCTCGGGCTCGAGCTTGACATAGCTCAGCTTGCGGAACTCGGGTGCCGCGTAGTTCTTCTTGTTTTCCTCGAACCAGGCCTTGAGCACGTCGGCAGCCGGCGGTGCGATCGGCTCGACCAGCGACTTCGGCAGCGTCAGGTAATCGACGGTGCGGTCTTCGCCACGATAAAGGGCCACGGCGCGCAGGAAGGTGTCGGGCGCCTTCATGCCGTCGGAAACAGCCTCGACGATCTGCTGGCGCACGGCGACCTGGCCACGGTTCTTCAGATAGTCCTCAGGGCGCATGCCGATCTGGCGCAGGATGTATTCGAAAGCGCGGCGGTCGAACTGGCCATCGGGACCCTTGAAGGTCGGGTCATCCCAGGTCAGCTGAGCCAGGCGGTCTTTCGACAGGCCGAGGCCGAGCTTGCGCGCCTGCTCGTCGAGCACCGCACCTGCAACGAGCTGCGCCACGACCTGGTTCTCGATGCCGAGCGCCTTGGCCTGTTCGGCAGTCAGGCGCTGGCCGAACTGCTGCGACATGACGTTGAGCTGGCGATCGTAGGCGAGGCGATACTCCACTCCTGACACCGAGGTGCCGCCGGCCGTGATCACCTTGTCGCCGCCGAATTCATGTAGCATGCGTCCGGAAATGCCCCAGATGGCGAAGCTCACCACAAGCAGCAGAAGCAGCAGCTTCGCGACCCAGGTTCCAGCGGCACTTCGCATCGTTTCGAGCATATTCAGATCCTGTATTCGCGCATTCTCGCATGCGCCTGTATGAACGAAGCGCAATAGCGTCCTTCGACGCCAGTGTCGATTGCTTTGTGGCCTGATTTTGGTAGTGAGGGTGCCCGAGCGTAGTTAGATGTCGAGGGAAGAGCACATGACTCCAGGAATTCGCCCACTCGTTGCCGGCAACTGGAAAATGAACGGCACGAGCGCATCGCTCAATGAATTGCGGAGCATTGCGGGCGGTTTCATGAGCGGCCTCGACGCCGACACCGAGGCATTGCTCTGCCTGCCGTCGACGCTTCTGTCGCGTGCCTCGGAAATTCTTCATCGCACGCCGGTCAAGGCGGGCGGCCAGGATTGCCACGCCAAGGAGAACGGCGCCCACACCGGCGAAATCTCGGCCGAGATGCTGAAGGATGCGGGCGCGAGCCACGTCATCGTCGGCCACTCCGAGCGCCGCACCGACCATGGCGAGACCGACGATGTCGTCCGCGCCAAGGCGGAGGCCGCGTGGCGGGCAGGGCTGGTCGCCGTCATCTGCATCGGCGAGACGCTTGCCGAGCGCGAAGCGGGGGAAACCCTCAAGGTGTTGTCGCGCCAGATCGAAGGTTCGGTGCCCGGCACCGCTACCCCATCCAATGCGATCATCGCCTACGAACCGGTCTGGGCCATCGGCACTGGCCTTACGCCGACTGCCGCCGACGTGGCCGAAGCGCATGCGCATATCCGTGCACGCCTGGCCGACAAGCTCGGCGAGGTGGCTGCCAAGATGCGCATCCTCTATGGCGGCTCGGTGAAGCCGTCGAACGCCGTCGAGCTTCTCAACATCGCCAATGTCGACGGCGCGCTCGTCGGTGGCGCCAGCCTCAAGGCTGCCGACTTCCTCGGTATCGCGGAAGCCTATCGCAAGCTCTGATTTAACCCAGGGTGACCGTTGCAAAGGCAGCGTGTCGCCCCATATTCGGGCGGCGGGCTTGGAAATGCTGTCAAAGCATTGTATTGAGCCGCCTCCGGAATGCCGGGCGCGTTAGTGTGCCGGCCAGTCCCCGTCAGGAAAGATCCCAGGAAGCGCAATGGAAACCGTCATCATCGTCATCCATCTGATGGTCGTGCTCGCCCTCGTCGGCGTGGTGCTTCTGCAGCGTTCCGAAGGCGGTGGTCTCGGCATCGGCGGCGGTTCCGGCTTCATGACGGCGCGCGGCGCCGCCAACGCGCTGACCCGCGCCACGGCAATCCTGGCAACCGTCTTCTTCGTCACGTCGCTGACGCTGTCGATCATCGCCCGCTACGGCGAGAAGCCGATCGACATTCTCGACCGCGCTCCGGCGACGCAGGGAGCGCCGTCGGGCAACGGCCAGGGCATCCTCAATCAGCTCGGCGGTTCGACGGTTCCGGCCCCGGCGGCACCTGCTTCGGGCACGACGGCGCCCGCAGCGCCCGCGACCGAACAGCCTGCAGCGCCGGCTACCGCTCCGGCGGCCTCGGGTTCGGCCGAGCAGCCTGCTTCGGGCACGGCTCCGGCTCCTGCCACGCCGCAGGTTCCCAACTAAATCGAGCCTGCCTGCCGCAACCTGTTGTTGTTTGAACACAGTTGCGGCAAATCAGCCTGTATCACGAATTCGCGATCACTTAGCCGGAGTTGCCTCTCTTGAGGCGGCTCCGGCTAATCGCTTATAGCAGGGGCGCGGCAAGTGGACGGGGGCCTCGGGGGCACCGCACGTTGTCGTTGCATTATTTGCCTTGAACGTTCGGGATCTTTCGCCATGCAGCTCCGCCGCATCCTACTCGCCGGTCTTTGCGCCTCCCTTCTGAGCTCCACTGCCGCCCTTGCCGCCACTCCCGCCGGTACGGTCGAAGTGCCGCAGCCTGGGGTTGCAAGTGACGTCATTGCCGTCGCCGCAAAGAGCGATGTCTCAGAACTGAAACAGCTCAAGAAAAAGAAGAAGCCGACCGACGACGATCTGGCCCGAATCAAGGAGCTGGAATCCAAGATCAAGGCCGACAACGAGACGGCCCGCCTGAAGATGCTCGAGGCCAAGAAGATGGCCATGCGCGAAGCCGCCAAGCAGAAGGCCGAGCAGGCCCGCGAACTGGCTCGCCTGAAGAAGGCCGAGAAGGCGAACGAACAGGTCGCTTCGGCCGCTCCCGCCAAGCGCAATCTGCAGCCTCTCGATGTGATGAAGCCGATCGAACCGCTCGCGCCCGACGCGATGGAGGTGGCTTCCACCGGCAACAGCGGCGAACTGCGCAGCGAGGCTCCGGGCAAGCCCAAGCAGGCCGGTCTGTTCGGTGGCATCTTCGGCAACGCGCCCCAGCAGCAGGCCATGCTGCCGCAGACGCGCGCGCTGGACGCCGTGCTGCAGGCCAAGCAGGCCAAGAAGCAGTTCAAGGTGAAGTCCGATTTCGAGCCACAGGAAGTGTCGTTCCCGGGGTATGAGCGTGGCCAGATCGTTGTCGACACCGGCTCGCGCTACCTCTACCTGATCGAGTCGTCCTCGACGGCCCGCCGCTATGCCATCGCGGTCGGCCGCGAAGGGCTGGAGTTCAAGGGCAAGGCCACCATCGGCGACAAGCAGGAATGGCCGCGCTGGATTCCGACCAAGGAAATGCAGGAGCGCGAGCCCAAGAAATACGGCCAGTACAAGGACGGCATGAACGGCGGACCGGAAAACCCGCTCGGCGCGCGCGCCATCTACCTTTACCAGGGCAAGAAGGATACCCATATCCGTATCCATGGTACCAACCAGCCGCAGACGATCGGCACAAATTCTTCGAACGGTTGCTTCCGCATGGTCAACGACCATGTCATGGACCTCTATAATCGCGTGAAGATGGGCTCTGAAGTCATCGTCATGTAAGGCGTTCTTCGAACGCTGATAGGGGGCCGGCGGTCACGCCGGCCTTTTTGTTTGCGCGCATTCCCGCACGCAGAACCGTATTGCCAGATAGGGAAAAGTCCGACGCGGCGGATTTTTCTCTGGCGGAATCGATTTGGCCGCGTTAAGCGATGACTCCCATGGCGCGATATGTTTTCATCACCGGCGGCGTGGTCTCTTCCCTTGGAAAAGGCATAGCCGCAGCGGCCCTTGGGGCCCTTCTGCAAGCACGCGGATATCGCGTGCGCATCCGTAAACTCGATCCGTATCTGAACGTCGACCCGGGAACGATGTCGCCTTACCAGCATGGTGAGGTGTTCGTGACCGACGACGGCGCGGAAACCGATCTCGATCTCGGTCACTACGAGCGCTTCACCGGGCGTTCGGCGAACCAGAGCGACAACATCACCACCGGCCGCATCTACAAGAACATCATCGAGCGTGAGCGGCGCGGCGACTATCTCGGCGCAACCGTGCAGGTCATTCCGCACGTCACCGACGAGATCAAGAACTTCATCCTCGACGGCAATGACGAGTACGACTTCGTGCTCTGCGAGATCGGCGGCACGGTGGGCGACATCGAGGCGATGCCGTTCCTCGAAGCCATTCGCCAGCTCGGCAACGACCTGCCGCGTAACAACGCGGTCTACGTGCATCTGACCCTGATGCCGTACATCCCGACCGCTGGCGAGCTCAAGACCAAGCCGACCCAGCACTCGGTCAAGGAACTGCGCTCGATCGGCATTGCTCCAGACATCCTTCTGGTGCGCGCCGACCGCGACATCCCCAAGGAAGAGCGCCGCAAGCTCTCGCTGTTCTGCAATGTGCGCGAATCGGCGGTCATCCAAGCACTCGACGTCGGCCACATCTACGACGTGCCACTGGCCTACCATAAGGAAGGCCTGGATTCGGAAGTGCTGGCCGCTTTCGGCATCGACCCTGCGCCCAAGCCGCGTCTCGACGCCTGGCAGAACGTGTCGCAGCTGATCCACAATCCCGAAGGCGAGGTCACCATCGCCGTGGTCGGCAAGTACACCGGCCTCAAGGATGCCTATAAGTCGCTGATCGAGGCGCTGTCGCATGGCGGCCTCGCCAACAACGTCAAGGTCAAGCTCGACTGGATCGAGAGCGAGGTCTTCGAAAAGGAAGATCCGGCACCGTTCCTGGAGAAAGTCCACGGCATCCTGGTGCCCGGCGGCTTTGGCGAGCGTGGCTCGGAAGGCAAGATCCTGGCGGCCAAGTTCGCCCGCGAACGCAAGGTGCCGTATTTCGGCATCTGCTTCGGCATGCAGATGGCCTGCATCGAGGCGGCGCGTTCGCTGGCCGGCATCGAGAATGCCTCGTCGACCGAGTTCGGCTCTACCAAGGAGCCGGTCGTCGGCCTGATGACCGAATGGCTCAAGGGCAACATGCTCGAGAAGCGCAAGGCATCGGGCGATCTCGGCGGCACGATGCGCCTCGGCGCATTCGAGGCGCGGCTTTCGGAAGGCTCGAAGATCGCCGAAATTTACGGCGATACCGACATCTCCGAGCGTCACCGCCACCGCTATGAGGTCAATATCGACTACAAGGACCGCCTCGAAGAGTGCGGTCTGGTCTTTGCCGGCATGTCGCCCGACGGCGTGCTGCCCGAGACGGTCGAATATCCTGACCACCCCTGGTTCATCGGCGTCCAGTATCATCCGGAACTGAAGAGCCGTCCGCTGGAGCCGCATCCGCTGTTTGCGAGCTTCATCGAAGCCGCGGTCGAACAGAGCCGGCTGGTCTGATATCCATGCGCGCCGACGTCAATTCGCCGGCGCGCATTTTTCTCCCCGGGTGGCGTCGCTCATGACCACCTACGTGGCACTCCTCTACAGCATCATTCTCGGGCCCGGCCGGCGCCTCGTCATGTCCGACCTGCGCGACATGGCTGCCGATCTCGGCCTCGCCGATCCACGCACGCTGGTTGCGACCGGAAACCTGCTCTTCGAGACGGACAGGGCAATCCCCGAGCTCGAACTGGACCTCGAAACGTCTTTCGCCCGAAAATTCGGCAAGCACGTCGATATCATCGTTCGCGATGCAGCCTCATGGACGAAGCTTGTGGCTGCCAATCCATTTCCAGAGGATGCGGAACGCGAACCAGACCAGGTGGCGGTGCGGGTGATGCGTCAGCCGGTCACGCCAGACATCATCGACCGGTTGCGCCCCTACGTGGCACCTGACGAGAAGCTTGCCGCCGTGAACGGCGACATCTGGCTGCATTTCTCCCGCAGCGCCGGCACGTCGCGGCTGCTTGGCGCACTGACGCCGAAGCGGGCAGGTGGTGTCGGCACGTCGCGCAACTGGAACACGGTCCGCCGGCTGGGCGACATGGTTTCAAGGCTTTGAGGCGCTTCGCCTTGCGAAAAACACCGAATTGAGGCACAGCGCTGGCCAATGACCAAAACCGTCCAGAATGGGCCGCGCGCCCTCGACCACGTGGTCCTGCCGACCGCCAACCTTGCGGTTGCGCGCCAACGCCTGTCGTCGCTCGGCTTCACGGTCGCGCCCGAGGGCGTGCACCCCTTCGGCACCATCAATTGCTGCATCTATCTCGCCGACGGCACCTTTCTGGAGCCGCTGGCGGTGGGCGACGCTGCTGCTGCCGACCTTGCCGTATCCGCCAGCAACGTCTTTGTGGCCCGCGACCGTTCGTTCCGCGCCGCTCATGGCAATGAGGGTTTTTCCGCTGTCGTCTTCGCCTCCGATGACGCCGATGCCGACCATCGCCAATTTGTCGAAGCCGACCTCTCAGCCGGCCCACGCCTCGATTTTTCGCGGCCCTTCATCGATGCCGGCGGACGCGCCGATGTCGCATCGTTCCGCCTTGCCTTCACGGCAGAGCCTGCAAACACGGGAGATGCCTTCTTTTTCGCCTGTGAGCGCGCCAATGCGCCCAAGGTCGACCGCAGCGCGCTGCAGGTCCATGCCAATGGCGTGCGCCGCGTGACCGCCATCGAGGCCAAGGCCGCCAACGCCGCCTCGGCCGCGGCCTTCCTGTCGACGATCGCGCGCAGCGATGCCGAACCAGCATCTGGCGGCGCCAAGGTGCCGCTGGCAAATGCGGATTTCATTGTTCGCGCCGCGGCCGGGAGCGATAATATCCAGCTCGGCGCCATCGTTTTCGCCGTCGATGATCTGGCGGGCGTCCGCGCGGTCCTTGCAGAGCGCGGCATCGAACACGATCTAGACGGCCATCGGCTGGTGATTCCGCCAGCGCCGGGGCAGGGTGCTGCCTTCATTTTCGAGGAACAGAAATGACCAAGCCGAACGCCACCGTCTCAGTGGGCAACACGCTGTTTGCCAACGATGCGCCGCTGTCGCTGATCGCCGGCCCGTGCCAGTTCGAATCGCGCCAGCATGCCTTCGACATGGCCGGCAAGCTCAAGGAACTGACCCAGCAGCTCGGTATCGGCTTTGTCTACAAGTCGAGCTTCGACAAGGCCAATCGCAGCTCGCTGTCGAGCACGCGCGGTGCTGGCCTCGATGCGGCGCTGCCCGCTTTCGCCGACCTGCGCAAGGAACTGGGTGTGACCGTTCTCACCGACGTGCACACCGAAGAACAGTGCGCTATCGTTGCCGAAGTGGTCGATGTGCTGCAGATCCCGGCCTTCCTCAGCCGCCAGACCGACATGCTCATTGCCGCCGCCAAGACCGGCAAGGTCGTCAACGTCAAGAAGGGCCAGTTCCTCGCCCCCTGGGACATGAAGAACGTCATCGCCAAGGTCACCGGCTCGGGCAATCCGAACGTCCTGGTGACCGAGCGCGGCGCCTCCTTCGGCTACAACACGCTGGTGTCCGATATGCGCGCGCTGCCGATCATGGCCGACATGGGTGCGCCTGTCATTTTCGACGCCACCCATTCTGTGCAGCAGCCGGGCGGGTTGGGCGCCACCTCGGGCGGCGAGCGCCGCTTCGTCGAGACGCTGGCACGCGCGGCCGTTGCCGTCGGCGTTGCGGGCGTGTTTATCGAAACGCACGAGGACCCCGACAATTCCACGTCGTCGGATGGACCCAACATGGTGCCGTTCAAGGACATGCCGGCGTTGCTCGAAAGGCTGATGGCCTTCGACCGCGTGGCCAAGGCGTAGTCGGCCGCTCCGCCCGCCTGCAACTCCTGCTTGAGCCCGGCTTCGGCCGGGCGTAGGCTTCCTCCGTGACTGAGCATTTCAGCAGGAGGACTTCCATGACTGTTGCCCGCGTTACAGAAATCACAGCATCGTCGACCAAGAGCTTCAAGGACGCCATTGAAGATGGCATCGCGCGCGCCTCGAAGACGCTGAAGAATGTCGAAGGCGCCTGGATCCAGGACCAGAAAGTGGTCGTGGAGAACGGCAAGATCGTTGCCTACCGGGTCAACATGAAGGTGACTTTTATCCTCACCGACTGACGGCTGCAGCTGTCGAACGCCCAAAAAGATCGGAACCTGCCCGCCGGGGCATCGTTAACCCTGCACCCCACAACACAACAGGAGCAGGACCATGACGACTGTCACCGGCCATACCCAGGCTATTCCCGCATCGCGGGTCATCGGCACCAGCGTCTACAATTCTGCCGGCGAGACCATCGGCACGATCGAGGACGTGATGCTCGACAAGACGTCGAACGGCATCATGTTTGCAGTTGTCGGCTTTGGCGGCTTCCTCGGGATGGGCGAGAAATATCATGCAATCCCGTGGTCTGCGCTCGGCTACGACAAGACGCGGGGCGGTTATGTCGTGCCGTTCTCAGTCGACCAGCTCAAGGCTGCTCCCGCCTATTCGGTCAGCGAACTGACCCAGGATGACGGCCGGGCGGCTCGCGATGCTGCCTTTCTGCATTACCGCGTGAAACCCTACTGGCATTGACCGGCAGCTGGAGTGCAAAAAGAAAGCCCCGCAAAAGGCGGGGCTTTCTTTGTCCAAAGGCAGCGCGCCTATCTCTCGGTCGTGAGCATTCTCACATGCGACTTGCCCTGTGTGGGCGGTTGGCTGTCGCAAGAGGTCAGGAATGCAGCTGCAATGAAGAACAAACTCAGGATACCACTCAACTCGGTCATGGCGAAACTCCCTCCGTTTCGCCCCGCGCGTTGCGAACTTACCCGAAAGTGTCGGCCTATGCCTGCCTGTTCAGATGAAAAATCGTGACAGCGCTTTGCTGAAAGTGAATCGCGGCTTACGCAGCGTGATATTTCGGCCCACGCGATTGCCTTTTTGTCTGCTTTGGCTAAGACGGGCGCGGAAATCCAACCGATCCATTCTGCGATCAGCTCCCGGGGATGCCTCTTATGACAGCAATCATCGATATCGTCGGCCGCGAGATTCTCGACAGCCGCGGCAATCCCACCGTCGAGGTGGACGTGGTTCTCGAAGACGGCTCGATGGGCCGTGCGGCCGTTCCGTCAGGCGCTTCGACCGGCGCCCATGAGGCAATGGAACTGCGCGACGGCGGCCCGCGCTATCTCGGCAAGGGCGTCGAACGCGCCGTGGAGGCCGTCAACGGCGAGCTGTTCGAGGCGATCGGCGGCATGGAAGCCGAGCACCAGATCCATATCGACCAGACCATGATCGAGCTTGATGGTACGCCCAACAAGAGCCGCCTCGGCGCCAACGCCATCCTTGGCGTGTCGCTTGCTGTTGCCAAGGCCGCGGCCGAGTCGTCGGGCCTGCCGCTCTACCGTTATGTCGGCGGCCCGAACGCCCGCGTCCTGCCGGTGCCGATGATGAACATCATCAATGGCGGCGCGCATGCCGACAATCCGATCGACTTCCAGGAATTCATGATCATGCCGATCGGCGCGCCTTCGCTGCGTGACGCCGTGCGCTGGGGCTCGGAAATCTTCCACACCCTGAAGAAGGGTCTGAAGGACGCCGGCCACAATACCAATGTCGGCGACGAGGGCGGTTTCGCGCCGAACCTCAAGAGCGCCCAGGCTGCTCTCGACTTCGTCATGGCCTCGATCGAGAAGGCCGGCTTCAAGCCGGGCGAGGACGTGGCTTTGGCGCTCGACTGCGCGGCCACCGAGTTCTTCAAGGACGGCGCCTATGTCTATGAAGGCGAGCGCAAGACCCGCGATCCCAAGGCGCAGGCCAAGTACCTGGCCAAGCTCGCTGCCGACTATCCGATCATCTCGATCGAGGACGGCATGGCCGAGGACGACTGGGAAGGCTGGAAGTACCTGACCGACATCTGCGGCGACAAGGTGCAGCTGGTCGGCGACGACCTGTTCGTCACCAATTCGGCCCGCCTGCGCGACGGCATCAAGATGGGCGTTGCCAATTCGATCCTGGTCAAGGTCAATCAGATCGGTTCGCTGACCGAGACGCTCGACGCCGTCGAGACCGCGCACAAGGCGAGCTACACAGCCGTCATGTCGCACCGCTCGGGCGAAACCGAGGATTCGACCATCGCTGATCTGGCGGTTGCCACCAACTGCGGTCAGATCAAGACCGGCTCGCTCGCCCGTTCGGACCGTACCGCCAAGTACAACCAGCTCATCCGCATCGAAGAAGAACTGGGCAAGCAGGCGCGCTACGCCGGCAGGTCGATCCTGCGCGGCTGAAGCTGGCTTCACCAATGTCGAAAAAGGCGGGGCTCACCCCGCCTTTTTTGTTTCTCCGGCTTCCCGGATCGCGCTTGCGTAACCCTCCATTAAGCACAATGGAGCGACAAGGGCGTGAGAGAGGGTCGAGCCATGTGGACACGCCATCACAAGCAGAGAAACACCGGGCGGCTGATCGTTCCGGCGCTTGCTGCAATGTTCTTCAGCTATTTCGGCTTCCACGCCTATCACGGCGAATTCGGCATCTATTCCAAGTACAGGCTTGAGGCGCGGGCAGGCGAGCTGCAGGGGCGGCTCGATACGGTTCGCGGCCATCGCCTGGAGGTCGAGCGGCGCGTGCGCATGCTGCATGACGGCACGCTCGAGAAGGACATGCTTGACGAACAGGCTCGCAACGCGCTCAATGTCTCCCATGCAGACGAGCTGACCATCATGCGTCCGCTCGGAGGTGCGATTAACTGAATTCCGGTTAATCAACAAGAAATTCAACGAATTTAGGCGCTTAACCGCATGCCTGCTATGCATTTTTCCGCATGGCGCAGCGTCACTCCCCATGCTAGCGTTTGGTCATGGAGAGGAGAGACAATGCATGATCTCCTCAATGTCCGAAAAGAGACGCCACTAGGGAGTGATGCATGGCCACCGTCGCCAAAAAAGCGCCTGCCAAAACCAAATCAGATTCAAAATTGTCGGTACCGGTAACGCCCAAGCCGGTCGATTTCACCAAGGGGCAGGAACTCTCCGCCTATCGCGAGATGCTGCTCATCCGCCGCTTCGAGGAAAAGGCCGGCCAGCTTTACGGCATGGGCTTCATCGGCGGCTTCTGTCACCTCTATATCGGTCAGGAAGCGGTCGTCACCGGCCTGCAGATGTCGCTGATCGAAGGCGACCAGATGATCACCGCCTATCGCGACCACGGCCACATGCTTGCCATGGGTCTGTCGGCGCGCGGCGTCATGGCGGAACTGACCGGGCGTCGGGGCGGCTTGTCGAAAGGCAAGGGCGGCTCCATGCACATGTTCTCCAAGGAAAAGCACTTCTACGGCGGCCACGGCATCGTCGGCGCCCAGGTGTCGCTCGGCACGGGCCTTGCCTTCGCCAATCGGTACCGCGAGAACCCCAATGTCAGCCTGACCTATTTCGGCGACGGTGCCGCCAATCAGGGCCAGGTCTATGAAAGCTTCAACATGGCCGCGCTGTGGAAGCTGCCGGTAATCTACGTCATCGAGAACAACCGCTACGCCATGGGCACCGCCGTTACGCGCGCTTCGGCCGAGACGGATTTCTCGCAGCGCGGCGTCTCCTTCAAGATTCCGGGCATCAAGGTCGACGGCATGGACGTGCGTGCGGTCAAGGCCGCAGGCGACCTGGCCACCGAATGGTGCCGTGCGGGCAACGGCCCGATCATCCTCGAGATGGAAACCTACCGCTATCGCGGCCACTCCATGTCGGATCCGGCCAAGTACCGGTCGAAGGACGAAGTGCAGAAGATGCGCTCCGAGCATGACCCGATCGAGCAGGTCAAGGCGCGTGTGCTTGCCAAGAAGTGGGCGAGCGAGGACGACCTCAAGGCCATCGACAAGGATGTGCGCGATGTCGTGGCCGACGCCGCCGATTTCGCCCAGACCGATCCCGAGCCGGATGTTTCCGAGCTCTGGACCGACATCGTGATCTAAGGGAGGGCGAAAAGATGCCGATCGAAATTCTCATGCCTGCGCTCTCTCCGACGATGGAAGAGGGCAACCTGTCCAAGTGGTTGAAGAACGAAGGCGACAAGGTGGTCGCCGGCGATGTGATTGCCGAGATCGAGACCGACAAGGCGACGATGGAAGTAGAGGCCGTTGACGAAGGCGTCATGGGCAAGCTGCTGATCGCCGCCGGCACCGAAGGCGTCAAGGTCAACACGCCGATCGCGGTGCTGCTGCAGGACGGCGAAAGCTCGGCCGACATCGGCAAGGCTGCGGCTCCTGCCAAGGCCGAGGCGCCTGCTGCCGCTGCAGCGCCGGCCGCCCCGGTTGCCGCCGCACCCAGGACCGAAGTCGCTGCCGATCCCGATATCCCCGCAGGCACCGAGATGGTGTCGATGACGGTACGTGAAGCGCTCCGCGACGCCATGGCCGAGGAAATGCGCCGCGACGGCGACGTTTTTGTCATGGGCGAGGAAGTCGCCGAATACCAGGGCGCCTACAAGATCACGCAGGGCCTGCTTCAGGAATTCGGCCCGCGTCGCGTAGTCGACACCCCGATTACCGAGCACGGCTTTGCCGGCGTCGGCGTTGGTGCGGCGATGTCCGGCCTCAAGCCGATCGTTGAGTTCATGACCTTCAACTTCGCCATGCAGGCGATCGACCAGATCGTCAACTCGGCGGCGAAGACGCTGTATATGTCAGGCGGCCAGATGGGCGCGCCGATCGTGTTCCGCGGCCCCAACGGCGCTGCTGCCCGCGTCGCGGCCCAGCACTCGCAGTGCTATGCTGCCTGGTACAGCCACATCCCCGGCCTCAAGGTGGTCATGCCGTACACGGCAGCCGACGCCAAGGGCCTGCTGAAGGCCGCGATCCGCGACCCGAATCCGGTCATCTTCCTCGAGAATGAGATCCTCTACGGCCAGCATTTCGACGTGCCGAAGCTGGATGATTTCGTCTTGCCGATCGGCAAGGCGCGCATCCACAAGCCGGGCAAGGACGTCACCATCGTCTCCTTCGGCATCGGCATGACCTATGCGGTCAAGGCCGAGGCAGAGCTGCGCGGCATGGGCATCGACGCCGAGATCATCGATCTGAGGACCATCCGTCCGCTCGACCTCGACACCATCATCGCCTCGGTCAAGAAGACCAACCGCCTGGTGGTGGTGGAAGAAGGCTTCCCGCAGTCCTCAGTTGGCGATTTCATCGCCAATCAGGTGTCTCAGCGCGCCTTCGACCATCTCGATGCGCCCGTCATCACGATTGCCGGCAAGGACGTGCCGATGCCTTATGCGGCCAATCTCGAAAAGCTCGCTCTGCCGAACATCGGTGAGGTGATCGAGGCGGTCAAAGCAGTCACGTATCGCTGACAGGGGCGGGAGGTCATCATGCCGATCAATATCACCATGCCTGCCCTTTCGCCGACCATGGAGGAGGGCAACCTTTCGAAGTGGCTGGTCAAGGAAGGCGACAAGGTTTCGCCCGGCGACGTGATCGCCGAGATCGAAACCGACAAGGCAACGATGGAAGTCGAAGCCGTCGATGAAGGTACTGTCGCCAAACTTCTGGTTCCGGCCGGCACCGAAGGCGTCAAGGTCAACGCGCTGATCGCCATTCTCGCCGGCGACGGCGAGGATGTCGGTGCTGCGGCCAAGGGCGGCGCTGTAGCGCCTGCCAAGGTCGAAGCTCCGGTCGCGGCGGCGGCTCCTGCTGCGCCTGCGGCAGCGGCACAGCCGGTTCCGGCAGCGCAGCCTGCCGCGGCTCACGCCAATGGTGCAGCTGCACCGGCCAGCGACGGTCGCAGCTTTGCCTCGCCGCTCGCACGCCGCATCGCCAAGGATGCCAATGTCGACATCTCGGCCGTGACCGGCACCGGGCCGCATGGCCGCGTGGTCAAGGCCGATGTCGAGGCCGCGATCTCTGGTGGCGGCGCCAAGGCAGCACCTGCTGCCAAGGCTCCGGCTGCTGCACCCGCGGCCAAGGGCATGTCGGACGACCAGGTGCTCAAGCTGTTCGAAGAAGGCAGCTACGAGCTCATCCCACACGACAACATGCGCAAGACCATCGCTCGCCGCCTGGTCGAGGCGAAGAGCACGATCCCGCATTTCTATCTCACGCTCGACTGCGACATCGATGCGCTGCTGGCGCTGCGGGCCCAGCTCAACGCCGCAGCACCGACCGTGAAGACCGAGAAGGGCGAGGTTCCGACCTACAAGCTGTCGGTCAACGACATGATCATCAAGGCGATGGCTCTGGCCCTCAAGGCCGTGCCGGATGCCAACGTGTCGTGGACGGACCAGGCCATGGTCAAGCACAAGCACGCCGATGTCGGCGTCGCCGTGTCGATCCCGGGCGGGCTGATCACCCCGATCATCCGTCAGGCCGACATCAAGACGCTGTCGGTCATCTCCAACGAGATGAAGGACCTCGCAGGCCGGGCTCGCAGTCGCAAGCTCAAGCCGGAAGAGTATCAGGGCGGCACCAGCGCCGTGTCCAACCTCGGCATGTTCGGCATCAAGGACTTCTCCGCCGTCATCAACCCGCCGCATGCCACCATCCTGGCCGTCGGCGCGGGCGAGGAGCGGGCAGTGGTCAAGAATGGCGAGATCAAGATCGCCAACGTGATGTCGGTGACGCTGTCGACCGACCATCGCGCTGTCGATGGCGCGCTGGGTGCCGAGCTTCTCTCGGCCTTCAGGCGCTTCATCGAAAACCCGATGGGCATGCTGGTCTGAGCATCGGCCCTCCTCGTCCGCGAGGAGGGCACTCGCCTTGCTGGTCGAAAGACTAGGATTGGGGACCCTTTCATGAAGTCAGTTCTTTGCTACGGCGACTCGCTGACCTGGGGCTACGATGCCGCGGGCCCAGGCCGCCATGCGCTCGAAGATCGCTGGCCGAGCGTGCTGCAGGCCGAACTTGGGCTCGGTGTGCATGTCATCGCCGAGGGCCTGAATGGCCGCACCACCGCTTTCGACGATCATCTCGCGGCCACCGACCGCAACGGCGCGCGCACCTTGCCGACCATTCTTGGCACGCATGCGCCGCTTGATCTCGTCGTCATCATGCTCGGCGCCAACGACATGAAACCGTGGATCCACGGCAATCCGCTCGCCGCCAAGCAGGGGATGGCGCGGCTGGTGTCCATCGTCAGGAACTACGACCACGGCATGGACTACCCCACGCCTGAAATCCTGCTGGTATCGCCGCCTGCCGTCAGCCGCACCGACAATGCCGAGTTCAAGGACATGTTTTCAGGCGGCGACAAGGCCTCGCACAAGCTTGCGCCGCTCTATGCGGCGTTGGCCGACGAAATCGGCTGCGGCTTCTTCGACGCCGGCTCGGTGGCGGTGACAACGCCGCTCGACGGCGTGCATCTCGACGCCGGCAACACCCGCGCCATCGGCAAGGCACTTGCTCCGGTCGTGCGCGTGATGCTGGAGCTCTGATTTGGCCGGCCAAATCACCATACGCCGCGCCGAAAGGCGCGACGCGGCCGAACTGGCGATCCTCGTCGACTTATCGTCGCACGGCATCGCCTCGTGGCTCTGGTATGGTGCGGTGCTCGATGGCACTGCACAGACCGCGCTTGAACATGGGCGCAACCAGTTGCGTCGCGACGAAGAGCGCGCCGGCTGGAAGGACGCAAGCCTCGCTGAAGTGGATGACGAGACCGCCGGTGTGGTGATCGGCCATCTCGTCGATCCGTCCTTTGCCGATGAGACCGCGCCGCATCCGGTGTTCGAGCCGATCTTAAGGCTGCAGCAGCAGGTCATTGGCCACTGGTTCATCGACAGCGTCGGTGTGTACCTGCATCACCGTGGACACGGCATCGGTCGCAAGCTGCTCGACCATGAACTGGCGCGTGCCGCAGGCCGCCCGGTCAGCCTGATCACCGAAAGCACCAATGAAGTGGCGCTCGGCCTCTACAAATCCAGGGGATTTGCGGAAGCGGCGCGCCTGGCATCCGTACCGATCGACGACAACAGCAAGCAACACGACTGGGTGCTGCTCACGCGCAGCGCGACCTGAACAAGAGGCACACTCATGGCTGAGAATTATGACGTCATCATCATCGGCTCTGGTCCTGGCGGCTATATCGCTGCGATCCGTGCGGCCCAGCTTGGCCTCAAGACGGCGGTCGTCGAGCGCGAGCATCTCGCCGGCATCTGCTCCAACTGGGGCTGCATTCCGACCAAGGCGCTGCTGCGTTCAG